>JABLTR010094911.1_pt1 | contig 181842 bp, 154 predicted proteins | sample 7160071 | NCBI WGS metagenome assembly JABLTR01 (sample SAMN14651230, study PRJNA627086) | human gut metagenome | isolation source: feces | host: Homo sapiens
AAGGAATTTCTCGGGGCCGCCTCTCGGCGGCCTTGCGAAAAACAAATCCAAGTTAGACCATTTCAAATGGTTCGATGTCTGCCCGGATGCGACACTGAAGTAAGTGTCCATCCTCGCAGTATCCGGTTCTCAAGGTGCACGCCTGGCGGCTGATCCGGTCCGACCGGGCCGCGCGGCAAGGAGATATATTGCCAGACCGCGAAGCTCTGTGGGACGTCAATTCCACTCTTCACAAGTCCTACACAACATATCGCTTTCTATAGCTAATAGAAAGACTGGTGCGGATCTTCCGCACGTATCAGATGATGACCCTTTGGTTCAGGAATATATAGAGATCGGTCACCTGTAAGTGTCTATCTACCCGCGCTTTTAGCAATGTAAACCGCGCTTCAGATAAAAAGAGGGAGCGCCGCGTACAACGCGGCACTCCCCTAGCGATTCAAGAGAATCTATTAGGCCTCGAGAGCCTTCTTGGCGATGGTAGCCAGCTCGTTGAAGGACTCGATGTCCTCGTAAGCCATCTGAGCCAGGACCTTACGGTCGAGCTCGATGCCGGCAACCTTCAGGCCGTGCATGAACTGAGAGTAAGAAATATCGTTCAGGCGAGCAGCAGCGTTGATACGAGTGATCCAGAGAGAACGAATCTCGCGCTTCTTGTTGCGGCGATCACGATACTGATACTGCAGGGAGTGCTGGACCTGCTCTTTAGCATGCTTGTAAGTACGCGAAGCGGCACCGTAGTAACCCTTCGCACGGTGCATAACGGTACGGCGCTTCTTCTTGGCGGCAACAGCGCGCTTAATACGTGCCATGTTCTATCAACTCCTAGATGGTAAAACGAAAACGGGAACGCGAACTTAGGCGAGACGCGACTTGATGACCTTGCGGTCAGCAGCGGCGATCTCGGTCTCCTGACGGAAGCCACGCTTACGCTTGGTGGACTTCTTGCTCAGGATGTGGCTCTTGAAAGCCTTGGCGCGCATAAGCTTGCCGGTACCAGTCTTGCGGAAACGCTTCTTGGTGCCGCTGTGGGACTTCATCTTAGGCATGAAATACTCCTTAATCGGTTACAGAACACTAGTTACTTGGTATCGCTTGCCGCTTTATCCTCATCGAAGGCGCCCTTAATCGGGGCGAGCAGCATAAGCATGTTACGGCCTTCCATCTTAGGCTTGGACTCGACCGTAGCGTAAGGCTTGAGATCCTCGGCGAGACGCTCGAGAACGTTAAGGCCCTGCTCCGGGTGAGCCATCTCACGGCCGCGGAACATGATGGTGATCTTAACGCGTGCGCCCTTCTTGAGGAAACGCAGAACGTGACCCTTCTTGGTCTCGTAGTCGCCAACGTCGATCTTGGGTCGGAACTTCATTTCCTTGACCTCGACCTTGGACTGGTTCTTACGAGCGGCCTTGGCCTTCATTGCCTGCTGGTACTTGAACTTACCGTAGTCCATGACCTTGCAGACCGGCGGCTCCGCGTTGGGAGCGATCTCGACTAGGTCGAGACCCTGATCGTCGGCGACGCGCTGGGCATCGCGGATGGCGAACAGGCCGAGCTGAGAGCCATCGACGCCAATCAAACGACACGAAGATGCAGTGATCTCGTCGTTGATGCGGGTGTCATCAGACTTAGCTATTTTCCCTACCTCCATTCATAAAAAAATAACCCGGCACTTCTCAGCAACCAGGTCGTACACATAGACTTCCTCGATTTGAGGAAGGGAATCTAAGTTGTATGACCAGTCAGCTGCTCATTGGCGCCAAAAGGTGGGAACCCTCAGGTTCCTCTTTAGGGCATTGCGGGAACAACGCCTTGGCGATAATAACACGTACAGCGCGTTATCACATTACGTACACGAAAAAGGGGGCCGCAACCCCCTTGAACGCTCGCTTGCATGAATGGTGCCCGAGGCGAGACTCGAAGGGCCTTCGCTTCGCTAAGCTCCAGGCTTCGTGCGCGTGGCGCCCTCGCCACGCTCCGCTACAAACAGGCCACAAGCCTGTTTGCTTAACGCTTCGCGCGCTCACGCGAGTTCGGCACGAAAAAGGGGGCCGCAACCCCCTTGAACGCTCGCTTGCATGAATGGTGCCCGAGGCGAGACTCGAACTCGCACGTTGTTGCCAACGGTGGATTTTGAGTCCACTGCGTCTGCCAATTCCGCCACTCGGGCACGCAATGCGTGAGTTAGTTTATCACAGCTTTCTACCGATTAGTCCGAAAATGGAACTTCGAGCATTTCGATGAGTTCGACCGTGCGGAGCATCTCGCGCCGACGGCATCCGCGACCGTCAACCGAAGCCTCACCCATCTGGTTATCGTAAGGGTCCTCGCGCATGCCGTCGAAAGAGGGCTCAAACTCTGCCTGGAATCGATCGTTGGCCACCATACGCCACGGGTCGAGATTGCCGAAGTAGTGACGACGGCGCCACTCCTCCCCCATTCTGCGAGCAGAAGATCCAAATGACACGTCGGCGTTGAGCCATCCGGTCTGCGGCGTATAGAACTCTGCCCAGTCGTGCGACCCCACCGAATCGGGCGCAACATACAGGCCGCTCTGCCAACGGGCAGGCACGCCCGCGATACGGCACATGGTGATAAACGTGAGCGCCATAACGCCGCAATCGCCGCGGAGCGAATGCGCGCAGTCATCGGCAATAGATCCCAAAAGCAAGTACGGCGGCTGATAGCGATAGTCGATGTACTGCGTCAGGTAATCATAGATAGCACGGGCGCGATCGAGCGGATCCTCGAGCCCGTCAATGACACGGGCTGTCAGCTGCTGTAGATACGGCGTGAATGCAATGTGCGGACGGTCCTCGGAGGTGTCCACGGGCAGTGGCGCGTCCATGCAAGGATGCACCGGAAGCGCACCCCCATAGACATCACGATAAGCGGCATCAATTTGATAGCGATAGGTCACCGAGAATGAGCGCTCACTCGAAGAAGACCACGAGGCGGTACGCGCCGAAGCATTCGCGGGGGCAACAGCACCCTCCGGCGTCATATCGAGAACCTCGATATGAGACTGTTGACGACAGGCGGCGGCAACGGGTAGCCACGCGCGAACGGTCTCCCCTTCCAGAGCGCCGGGGACAGACACGGACGCTTTAAGCGTAATGACGCGAGCCAATCCGTTTTGTGACTCCATCTCCTTGAGCATCTCGTTGCGCAGTGCTATTCCGTCCGTAGAATCGGGCCGCATGCCGGGAACCTCTTTGGGATATACGCGAAGCGAATCGAGGAAGTTGTCGAGAACGAACAGTTCGCCATCGATAAAGCGCCAGTCAATACGCTTACGATTAATCAGGTCATCAAACTGCTCTTCGGTAAACTCTGGCCACTCCTCGCGAATCATCGCAATAGCCTGGTCGCGCGACACCGAAAAATGAAGCGGCGTCTCGAGCATGCGATACCGCTCGGCACGAACACAAGCAGCCAGCGAAGGCTCGGGGTTCTGCTCCAAAAGGCGATCGCAGGCAGCAACAGCCTGCGTCAAATACCCGGCATCCATAAGACGAAGAATCTCGGGCGGCAGTCCAACATCGAGATGACGAAAGTCATCACAGCAAACATCAGCAGAGCAACCAACTGGACCCTCGTCAATAACCTTCCCATCCGAAGGCAGCACATTAATAACAGCCATACCAAAACTCCAAGTCACTAGAACGCTTGAAGCCCATTGTAGCGAGATAAAAAGAAAGCCCCAACAAGGGAGCCATCAACACCGCTGAACGGTAGTCAAATAAATAATTCAGCCTCGTAACCCTGCGGCGTTAAACGAAGGAAGCCCCGTCCCCCGGAGCTGTTTTCTTGGCGCGACTTCTGGCAAAGCCAGGTGAGCGCAAAGGAAACAGTGTAGGGGGACGGGGCTTCCGGCGGGAAGTTTAGCGACGCTTACGCCTTGTTGACGGAGCCAAACTCCTCCATGAGCTCCTTGGTGCGGGCAACGATGTTGTCGCGACCAGGCTTGAGGAGCTTGCGGGGGTCAAAGCCCTTGCCCTGCTGATCCTTGCCAGCCTCGATGTACTCGCGGACGCCCTTGGCGAAGACGAGCTGCAGGTCGGTGTTGACGTTGATCTTGGAGATGCCCAGGGAGATGGCCTTCTTGATCTGATCCTCGGGGATGCCGGTGCCACCGTGCAGAACGAGGGGCAGGTCACCGGTCTGGGCCTTAATCTCGCCCAGACGCTCGAAGGAAAGACCAGCCCAGTCGGCGGGGTACACGCCGTGGATGTTGCCGATGCCGCAGGCGAGGAAGTCGACACCCAGGTCAGCGATCTGCTTGCACTCAGCAGGATCAGCGAGCTCGCCGCTGGAGGTCACGCCGTCCTCGGTGCCGCCGATGCCGCCGACCTCGGCCTCGATGGACATGCCCTTGGAGTGGGCAAGCTCAACGAGCTCCTTGGTGCGGTCGAGGTTAAGCTGGAAGGTCTCCTCGTGAGAGCCGTCATACATGATGGACGTGAAGCCGGCCTCGATGCACTTGAAGCAGTCCTCGTAAGAACCGTGATCGAGGTGAAGGGCGACGGGAACGGTAACGCCCGTGGCCTCGACGGCAGCCTTGACCATGTCGGCGCAGACCTTGAAACCGCCCATCCACTTAGCGGCACCAGCGGTGCACTGAAGGATCAGCGGAGACTTGGCCTCCTCGGCGGCCTGGAGAATAGCCAGGGTCCACTCGAGGTTGTTGGTGTTGAAGGCACCAAGACCGTACTTGCCGGCCTCGGCCTTCTTGAGCATGTCTGCTGCGTTGACGAGCATAAAAGAAACCTCCTGTAAGGTTGCTCCGATAACGCCTGAGATTTTACCACGGCGCACCCGAGCATAAACGTTCGTTTGTTCACGAATATCGTCCAAACAGACTTTTTTGACCGTTTGCCCTACGGAATCGACCCATTGGGGAAAAATAGCTTGACGTTTGGACGCTTCTCGTGCTTCAAAAGCCGACTATTAAGCTACATCTGCATGAAAGGGTTCTGCATGAGTTCACGCGCCATGGTGGTCGAGGGACCGTGGCCAGTCAAACAAACAGTATCGGGCGGAAGAAGCCGGGCGAGCTTGGAGAGCGAGCGCAGGATCGCCGCCTCGTCTCCTCCAGAAAGATCGGTGCGGCCGTGGCTGCCCGGGAATAGCGTGTCGCCCACAAAGGCAATGTTCCCCTGCTCGGTGGCAGCAAACAAGACGATCCCGCCCGGCGTATGCCCTGGCGTCTCGATCACCTGCAGGCAGATATCGCCCACCTCGATAGCATCGCCCTCGGCGAGCAGGCGCGTCGGCTCCCCGGGGTCGGGCGTCTCAATGCCCCACATAGCTCGCTGTTCCTCGATGTTCGCATGCGGCACCGCCACATCCTTAGCACACAGCTCATACTGGCAGCCCTCGCCAACGGTGGTTCGCACGCCGGCAACACCACCAACATGATCGGCATGGCCATGAGTGCATACGGCGCCAAGCACGCGTACGCCGGGATGCTCGGCTCGAATATGCTCCACCAAACGCTCGCCTTCCCATGCGGGGTCGATAATCACGCACTCATTGTCCGAAATAACAGCATAGCTATTGGTCTGAATGGGACCGTTTACGAGCGTCTCGATCTCGACCGATCCCTTGGGAGTTAAATCCAAGGACACAGCACTCATATCCCTCTCCTCTCTATAGAACTCGAGGCATCAAACGATGCCTCGAGCGTAGCGAATATCAATAATGTGACACGTTCGTCGCGACTAAACGCGGCGCTTAAGCTGGGCTCCACCCTCGCCGGGCATCAGGCGGCGCGCGTCGTAGACCGAGTCAACGCTGCTGATAGAGGCCAGCAGCGGATCCAGACCACTCGCGTCCGAAATCTCGACCATAAAGCGCAGGGTTGCAATACCCTCGCGGTTGGTCGAGGTGGCGGCAGAAAGGATATTGCCGCCCGCATCGCCAATGGCAATGGTGACATCCTTGAGCAGGCCCATGCGGTCCAGGCACTCGACCACGATCTCGACCTGGAAGAGGGTGTCGGCAGCGCCGTCCCACTCCACGTCGATCATACGCTCGGGATGCTCCATAAGACCCTTGACGTTGGGGCAGTTGGCGCGATGCACCGAAACGCCTCGACCGCGCGTGATGAAGCCGACGATGTCGTCGCCCGTCACGGGGTTGCAGCAATGAGCCAGACGTACCAGCAAACCGCTGTTGCTCTCGCCCTTGACGATAATGCCGTTACTGGCGCTCTTGCCGCGCTTTTGCGGCTTGCGGTTGGAGCCGCGGGCAGGCTGCTTGACGACCTCGGCAATGGCTTCAGTCTTGGTGAGCTGCTCCTCGGGCTTGGGGTCCAAGATTTGCGCGACCTTGTTGCCCACAGCACGCGGGGCAACCTTGCCGGCGCCGACGGCGGCAAACAGGTCCTCGAGCTGCTTGTAGTTAAACTGCTCCGCCACGGCGTTGAGCGCACGCGTGGATCGCGGCGTAGAGATGCCATACCCGCGCTTGCGCAGGTCCTTGGCCAGTATATCGCGGCCGGCGGCAGCGTCGTCGTCCTTGGTCGCGGCGGCGAAGTAACGGCGGATCTTTGACTTGGCCGAAGGCGTCTTGACGATCTTGAGCCAATCACGCGACGGCTTGGAACTCTTGTTGGTCAGAATCTCGACACGGTCACCCGTCTTAATCTCGTGCGTGAGCGGAGCCACCGCACCGTTGATTTTGGCGCCGACGCAATGGTTTCCCACCTCGGTGTGAACGGCGTAGGCAAAGTCGAGCGGCGTGGAGCCGGCACGAAGCGCCATGACCTCGCCCTTGGGCGTAAAGACAAAGATCTCCTGATCGAAGAGGTCGACCTTCAGCGAATGCAGGTATTCCTTGGCGTCGGTAATCTCATCAGACGCAGCCCAATCGAGCGAATGTTTGAGCCAGTTAATCTGGTCGTCCAGACGCTGGGCATCATTGGTCTTAGACGCAGACGATCCGCCCGACTTCTTATAGAGCCAGTGGGCGGCAATGCCGTACTCGGCCTGCTCATGCATCTCGTAGGTTCGAATCTGAATCTCGAGCGGGCGGGCTGTGGGGCCGATGACCGTCGTGTGGAGCGACTGGTAGTTATTGACCTTGGGCATGGCGATATAGTCTTTAAAGCGACCGGGCATGGGGTGCCACAGCGTGTGCACCGCGCCGAGCGTGGAGTAGCAATCGCGCACCGAATGCGTGATGACGCGCAGTGCCACCAGGTCGTAGATCTCGGAGAATTCCTTGCCCTTGCGCTTCATCTTTTGGTAGATGGACCAATAGTGCTTGGAACGGCCGTTGATCTGGAAGTCTTCCAGGCCAATGCGGTTGAGCTCGTCGGTGAGCGTCTTGATGGTCTCGGCCAGATAGCGCTCACGGACCTCGCGCGACTCCGCCACCATGCGTGCGATGCGCTGGTAGGCATCGGGCTCCAGGTAGAAGAAGGACAGGTCCTCGAGCTCCCATTTAATGGAGCTCATGCCCAGACGGTCGGCCAGGGGCGCGTACACGTCCATGGTCTCGCGAGCCTTAAACAGGCGACGGTCCTCACGCAGGGCGGCAAGGGTGCGCATGTTGTGCAGACGGTCGGCAAGCTTAACGATAATGACGCGGATGTCCTTGGACATGGCGAGGAACATCTTGCGCAGCGTGAGGGCCTGCTTCTCGTCCATGCTGTCGACTTCGATGTTGGTGAGCTTGGTCACGCCATCGACGAGTTCGGCAACGGTTTCGCCAAACAGGCCGGAAACATCGGCAAGCGAGGTCTCGGTATCCTCGACGGTATCGTGCAGCAGCGCGGCGCACACCACATCGCAGTCCATCTTGAGATCGGCCAAAATGATGGCTACCTCGACGGGATGGTTGATGTACATCTCACCCGAGCGGCGCTTTTGGTTGCAGTGCTTCTCGGCAGCAAAGCAATAGGCCTGCTCCACCTTAGAAAAGTCGTCCTCATTCATATATTTGAGGCACAGGCGCTCCAGCTTGTCGTAGCTGTCCGCCATAATCTCGGGCGGCAGCTCATCGGCATGCTTATAGTGCTCCATCTCCGAGAACGGCTGGAGGGTGGAATCATGGGCGGTACGGGCTGCGGCATCCATCGAGGTCCCCTTCCCCTAGGCCCGCGGTACGATCGGGCGGTTAACTTTGGCTAGCATATCAGAAGCGCACGAATCGAGCGCCCAACTCCGGAAAGCCGAGAACTCCATGCGCGAGCGCAAGCCCTCCAAATAGCGAATTGACCTGCTCAATTGCACACGACCGGGGTTTTCGGCCATCGCGATGCGACGGGTGTCGTCAAACCCCGAAACGCGACAGAAACCAAGCTCTTCGAAGATTCCCAGGCCACTTTCCACCGAGCGCTCGTCGACCGGCGTGCGAGCATCGATGGCAAGGCACATCTGCGCGATGTCGATATCGCTCGCGCTAAAGGAATCGTCCCCGGTCTTGCCGCGGTTGGAGCGCCACATGGTTTGCAGCGCGCGATAGAGCGTGACGAGCTCGTCGCGCTCGGGCGCATAGCAGTCGAGTAGGCGTTCGTTAATGCGGGCGTCGCGCGACGAATAGAGCAGATGGATCACGGCGGGCTGGCCATCGCGACCGGCGCGACCGCTCATCTGGTTAAACTCAATGCCGCCAAACGGCATGTGGTAGAGCACGACATGGCGGATATCGGGCAGGTTCACGCCCTCACCAAAGGCGGATGTCGAGACGATGCAACTGAGGCTTCCGTCACGAAACGCCTCCTCGACACGGCGACGATCGGAGCGCGCAAGCCCCGCGTTATAGAACGCGATGCGGGTCGCGCAATCGGGTACCCGCTTGCGCAGCGTCTTAGCAATCGCCACGGACTGGTCGCGCGAGTTGACGTAGATGACGGTCTTCTCCCCCGTCGCAACAATTGACACCAGGCGGTTTTCGCGGCTCGCAAGATCGCGGTCGTCCTCGAGCTGCAAGTTCTCGCGCACGGTCTCGTCGACCACCGTACGGGTAATCGGCAACACGCGGGCGAGCTCGGCCACGACCGGAGCCGTCGCGGTGGCCGTCGCCGCCATAACGACCGGATCGCCCAGGGCCTTGAGGATATCGGGCATGTCGAGATAGGCGCTGCGGTCGCCGCCCTTGGCAAGGCCGGCGTGGTGCGCCTCATCGATAACGACAAAGCCGATGCGGCCCGAACGCGCGAAGCGGTCACGGTGGATAGATAGGAACTCGGGCGTCGTGAGCACGATACCGGTGCGGCCCGAAGCTAGGCCGGCGAACACGTCATCGCGTGCGGCCTCCACGGTCTCGCCGGTCAGCACGCCAACGCCAATGCCAAGCGCTGCCATCGTCGACGAGAGGTGATAGGCCTGGTCGGCAACAAGCGCGCGCAGCGGATAGACAAAGATGCTCGCACGTCCGCGAAGGACAGCCTCGCGCGCAGCATGTACATGGAAGATGAGAGACTTGCCGCGGCCCGTTCCCATAACGGCCAAGACGCTCTGGTGGTCGGCCAAGGCATCGAGCGCCTCAACCTGCGCGCGGTGCGGCTGGTTCGATCCGATAAAGCTATGGATAAGCGAGCGCGTGAGCTCGGTATAGGAAAGCTGGGCGAGCGTCTCGCGCTTACGCGACTCCAGGCGCAGACCGGAATCCGCCGGCTGCACGCCACGACGAAGCTCGCATGCCGGATCGTCGACGCTGGGCAGCGTGGTATCGCGAACCAGAACATCCTTGATCATGAGCTTGGGCTTCACACGCCCCTGCCAATGCTCGGCAACGGCCTCGAACACCAAGTCGACAGCGCTATCGCAGTTGATGAGCTTATCGATTTGCGGCACGCGGAACATAATGGCCGGCACACTCGCGGCGCCATCGGTCGCCACAAAGCGCATGTGCTCGCCGGTTTTGCCCACCACGGCGCGGTCGCACATCGTCACGCCCTCGGCAGCCAGCAGCGGCACCTTGTTGCCCTGGCCAAACGGCTCAAGGCGGGAGATCTGCTCGATGGTCTCGATATTCAGCTCGGAAAGGTCGACGGTGGCGGCGACCTCGTCGGTGTCTTCAAAGTCCTCGGCGGGAAGCTCCGATAGCACGGCGGAAAGGCGGCGGCGGAACTCATCGAGCTTGGATGCCTCGATGGTCACACCCACCGCACCGGCATGTCCGCCGCGACGAATCAGCAGATCGGAGCAGCGTTCTACGGCGTCGAACAGGTTGACTTTGCCCACCGAGCGACCAGAACCGCGCGCGATACCGTCCTCGATCGAGAACAGCAGCGCCGGCACGTGATAACGATTGGTCAAGCGGCTCGCTACGATACCCTTGACGCCCTCGTGCCAGCCCTCGCCACCCACGACGATCGCGCGTCCGCCGTCATAGGTCTCCTCGACCTTTGCCATGGCATCGCGCGTGAGCTCCGCCTCGATCTCGCGGCGTTGGCGATTGATTTCCTCGAGCTCGGCGGCAAGCGCACTCGCTTCGATGGGGTCGCGGGCAAGCAGCAGGTCGAGCGCCAGCTTGGGATCGGCCATGCGACCGGCAGCGTTTAAGCGGGGAATGAGCGAGAATGACAGGCCATCCGCCGTAATGCTCGAAAGGTCCGCCTTGGCGAGCGCGGCAAGCGCGATATAGCCGGGGCGAGCGGTTACGCGCATCTGCTGGATGCCCTCGGCAACCAGCGCGCGGTTCTCAGGCGTGAGCGGCATCATGTCGGACACGGTGCCCAGCGCCGCGACCTCGATTAGCGAACGCCAATACGACGGCTTGCCCAGGCGCTCACCCAGGACTTGCACCAGCTTGAGCGCCACACCAGCACCGGCAAGCTCGCGCGAGGGGCCCTCATCCTCGAGCTTGGGGTCGGTCAGGGGCACGCCCTGCGGCACCTGGTCGGACGGCTCATGGTGGTCCGTAACCACCAGATCGATTCCCAGGCTCTCCAGATAGGAAACCTCTTCCTTGGCGGCAATGCCGTTATCGACGGTCACGATCAACTGGGGGCGAGCGAGCTCGTTAACGCGGTCGAGCGCCGCGCGCGAAAGACCGTAGCCCTCGTCAAAGCGATGCGGAATAAACGGCGTGACATCGGCGCCAAACGTGCGCAGTGCCTCGGTTAACAGGCAGGTCGACGTAATACCGTCAACGTCAAAATCGCCAAAGACCGCGATGTGCTCGTGGTTGCGAATAGCACGCTCGACGCGGTCGGCAACGACCGACATGCCCGGGATAATGAGTGGGTCGGCCCAGTCGCGATCGAGCGAAGGCGTCAAAAACAGCTGGCCTTCTTCGATGGATGTAATGCCGTGCGCAACCATAATGCGCGCCACCAGCCCGGGTATTCCCAGGCCAGCCGAAAGCTCCTTTTCGAGTTCGGGGTTTTGCTGAGCGACCGCCCAGCGATGCGTCGTCTTAAGCGATGACATAGGCGCCCACCCCCGATAGGGGCAGGTCGCCGCGATACCTCTCACGGTTCATAGCGATGAGTCCTCTGTGTATGCCCGCTTCGGCAGGCAGATCTGTTGAACGAATTCATTATACCGTGCAGCGCGGACGCAAATCGCCGCAGCACGCCGCGGTTTCGGTAAACGATGCCGGTAATAGCCTCGAAATAATCGAGCGTTTCTGACGCACGGACGCACGCGAGCGTCTAGCATATCCATTCAAAACGGATTCACGAGCAAAGGGAGTCACAAGCGCATATGAAGCAATGGGTTGGACTGGGCAAGTTTCTCGCGGGGCACATGCAGGTCATCGTTCCGATTTGCGTGACGCTCGGCGTGCTCTTTCCCCAGCAGATCGGCGTGCTCAAGCCCATCGTTCCCGCCCTGTTTGCCTTTATGACGTTCCAAGGTGCGCTCAGCAACACCTTTCACCAGGTTGCCGAGGTGTTCCGCCGTCCGTTGCACCTGGTCTTGGCGCTGCTCGTCTCGGCGGTGCTTATTCCCATCGCGGCGTATGCCATGGGGTCACTCTTCTTTGGCTCCAACCCCAACCTTGTCTGCGGCATTGTACTCGAATACAGCGTGCCCGTGGCCGTCACCGCTTTTATGTGGATTAGCATGTTCGGCGGCAACGGCCCGCTCGCGCTCACCATTATCCTGACGTCCTCGGTCATCTCGCCCGTGACGATTCCGCTCACGCTCAAGCTCCTGCTGGGCGCCACCGTCTCGATCGATGTGCCGAGCATGATGCAAGACATGGCCTTTATGATCGCCATCCCCGCTGTGCTCGGTATTGTCATCAATGAACTCACGCGCGGCTGGGGCCACGAGAAACTCTCTCCCGCGCTCTCGCCCGCCTGCAAGTTCATGATGATGGGCGTCATCGCGTCCAACTCCACCGCTATGAGCGAGTACGTGCTACACATGAATGTTGAGCGCTTGGAAGTCGCGCTCTTTATCCTGGTGTTCGCCATCAGCGGCTTTATCATCGGCGTCCTGATCGCCCGGGCCCTGCACCTGCCGTATAGCGAGACGACCACCATGTGCTTTACCTGCGGCATGCGCAACATCTCTTCGGGTGCCGTCATCGCCACGCAGTATTTTCCCGGCGAAGTGGTATTCCCCGTCATGTGCGGCACGCTGTTTCAACAGGTGTTGGCCTCAATTATCGGACACCTCTTTGAGCGCCTGACCGGCGAGGAGCGCGCCGCCCAGCGCAAGCGGGTCGAAGCTGGCCGCGACGCCATGACGCGCTAGGCTGTCCGCATTACGCGGGTGTTAGTCTTGCTATACGAGCGTTTCCAAATGCGCACGCAGACGCTCAGCATCGATATCGAGCGTCGTCTCGGCATTGACCTGTGCCAGACGATAGCCCACAAAGTAGGGCGAAACCACCCAACGCGGCAGCGCCTTGGCAATGGTCCGACCGCCCAGGTGATAGAAGAACAAGTTGTACGACTCTGCGCGGCCACCGTGGTGCTCGTTTAGGATATAGCGCAGAGCTACCTGGATCGCATCGGCAAAGAGATCCGCCTCGGCTTGGTCTCGTGCGTCATCGCTGGCGGCGATTCCCTGCGGGGCTGAAACGTTGATCTCAAAGAACCCCATGATCGGTTCGGTTGAGATATTGACCGAGATTCTCCCCTGTTGCCAGACATTGATTCCTTCGAAATTGGCGGAAGTCAGCGAAGCATAGCCGTCTTCCTGCTCCAAACCCACAATCTGCATGTGCGGATGGACCAGACTGCCGCCCGAAAGTGGGCCCTTGTTCTTGTACATGAGAACGCTGCGATACTGTCGGGAGTCAATCATCCGCTGCCAGCAATCCAGGGCAAACCGCATAACATGATGCAGTTCGTCCGGCGCATAGGTCACCAGGTCGGCGTCGTGGTCGGACGACTCAATCAATACGGTCTGGCGAGTGGCCCGCAAGGTCTTAAACTTATTCTCGAGCCAGATGCAGCCACCGTCGCGCCGGATGATATTGGCGAGTTCCTCGGTATCGCAAAAGGGGCACGCGGTGCCGGGACGACGGTTGTCGTCGGGCTTACCGTTCGCCTGCTGAACGTCAAATACCAGCGCCACGGGTTATACCTCCAGCGGCACGATCTTGGTGCCATGGAGTTCGGAGACGCCCAGTGCCGCCGCGACTGCGTCGCGATTTGCCGTAGTGATGCCGCCGCCGGGAAGGATGGTCAAACGATCACCCGCATACTCGATTAAACGAGCCAGGTTTTCGAAGTTGTCCTCGATCGGCGTACCGGCAGTACCACCGTGCGTCAGAATGCGCGTGACGCCGCAGTCGGCGAGCGTGTCAATCGCATCGAGCTGAGCCTCGGGGGAGAGCTGGTCAAATGCCATGTGGAAGGTGATGTCGAGGGACTCGCGTTTGCACTCCTCGGTCGCGCAGCCCGTAGCCATAACGAGGGCGCCGAGGGTGAGCTCGTCGAGCGCCCAGCCGCCGGCACAGGGCTTGCAGCAGCCAAAGACCAGGCCGTCAACGCCCGCACTCACGGCAAGGCCCAGATCCATCTCCATCATACGCAGCTCGTCCTGGTTGTAGTGAAAGTCGCCGCCACGCGGGCGAATCATGCACATCACCCGTGCATCGTGCTCGTGAGCATAGTTGGTCGTAGCGCTGATAACGCCGGCCGAAGGCGTAGTGCCACCAACGGCAAGGTTGTCGCACAGCTCGATACGCCTTGCACCGGCATCGATAGCCGCCGGCACACGCTCAAAGTTCTCGGCACAAAACTCGTACAGCATAGATAGACCCCCAAAGACACTTCTATTTCCACGCGGCATTGTCGCACGTTAAATACCAACCCGCACGACGGAACAAAACCTTGACAAGGAGTGTCCCAAAGTGCCGGCACATAAGGAACGTCCCCAAGTGCCGGTCAAAAGACGAGAGTGGATAATCTCCCACTTTGAACCCGCAAACAGGCCAAAAACGGGAGAATATCCACTCTCATTCTGTAGGTAGTCATTTAAGTCTGTCCCCAATAAGTACCGTCCCCAATGAGTACCCAATGACTACAGCCAAGGCGACGCCGATGTTTTGGCAAAGACAGCGAAAGCCCGCCAGGGCGAGCAAGGTGCCTTGAAACGAAGCGGCATTGACCTTCTGGTCATGCCGCCGAAGTTGAAAGGCAGATTGCCGCCCTGGCGGGCTTGCAGCGTCGAGCCGTTACGCGGTTTGGTAAAACCGCGTAACTAGTTAACCGCCCAGATAGGCCTTGCGCACGTTATCGTCGTGCAGGAGCTCTTGGCCGGTGCCGGTCATGGTGATCTTGCCGGTCTCGAGCACGTAGCCGCGTGTGGCGATGGAAAGAGCCATCTGTGCGTTTTGCTCGACCAGAAGCACCGTGGTGCCGGCCTTGTGCAGATCCTCGACAATCTGGAAGATCTGCTCAATCAGAATCGGCGCCAAGCCCATGGAAGGCTCGTCGAGCATGAGCAGCTTAGGGTTACTCATAAGGGCGCGGCCCATAACGAGCATCTGCTGCTCGCCGCCCGAAAGGGTGCCAGCGACCTGGCGACGGCGCTCCTTCAGGCGAGGGAACTGCTCATAGACGCGCTCCAGACCCGGAGCCACCGTGGACTTGGGCTGCGTGTAGGCGCCCATCTCCAGGTTCTCCTCGACCGTCATCTGCAAAAAGGCGCGACGTCCCTCGGGAACCTGAGCCAGTCCCTTACCAACCAGCTTATCAGCGGGCGTATGGGTAATGTCCTCGCCCATAAACTTGATGGAGCCGGTCTTGGAGCGCAGCAGGCCCGAGACGGTCTTAAGCGTTGTGGACTTGCCGGCACCGTTCGCACCAATCAAGGCCACGATCTCGCCCTCGTTAACGTTAAAGGAGATGTCCTTGATGGCGTGGATGGCGCCGTACCAGACGTTGATGTTGTAGACGGAAAGCATCGGCTCTGCCATTTAGTTCTCCCCCTTATCCTGCTTGCCCAGATATGCCTCGATAACGGCGTCGTTGTTCTGGATTTCCTCTGCCGTGCCCTTGGCGATGACCTTACCAAAGTTGAGCACGCAAATGCCCTCGCAGATGTTCATGACGAGCGACATGTCGTGCTCGATGAGCATGATAGCGATGCCGAAGGTGTCGCGGATTTTGACGATGTTCTCCATAAGCTCTGCGGTCTCGGACGGGTTCATACCGGCGGCAGGCTCATCGAGCAGCAGCAGCTTGGGGTTGGTGGCAAGCGCGCGGACAATCTCCAGACGACGCTGGGCGCCGTAAGGCAGCGAGCCGGCCTGCTCGTTTGCCAGGTGCTCCATATCAAAGATGGACAGCAGCTCCATGGCGCGCTCATGGGCGGCCTTCTCGTGCTTCCAGTACGTCGGCAGGCGCAGCACGCCCTCAAAACCGGAGTAACGCTCCTGGTTGTGCAGGCCGACCTTGACGTTGTCCTCCACCGTCATGGTGTTGAACAGGCGAATGTTCTGGAACGTACGGGCAATACCCATACGATTGACCTGGTAGACGGACTTGCCCGAGGTGTCCTCGCCGTCGAGCAGGATGGTGCCATGCGTGGGCTGGTACACCTTGGTGAGCAGATTGAAGACCGTGGTCTTACCGGCACCGTTGGGGCCGATGAGACCGGCGATCTCGGTCTTGCCGATGGTTAGGCTAAAGTCGTCGACTGCCTTAAGGCCGCCGAATTCAATGCCCAGGTGGATGCACTCGAGCGCCGGACGCTCGCCCAGGTCGCGGTCGGGAACGATGGCGCCAGAAGGATACGGGACCATCTTGCCCTTGTTGAACTCAAACTTACTGGGCATCGGCTGCCACCTCCTTCTTGGGAGCAAAGCGATCCTTAATGCGTGCGAAGAACGCCTTGAGCTGCGGGTTGTTGGTAAAGATCATGACCAGGATCAGCACGATGGCGTAGATGAGCATGCGGTAGTCCGAGAACTGACGGAGCAGCTCGGGAAGCACCGTGAGCAACGCCGCCGCGATGACGGAGCCGCGCATATTGCCCAGACCGCCCAGGACCACGAACACCAGGATGAGAATGGACGTGTTGAAGTCGAACTTGGTAGCGGAAAGCTGCGAGAAGTTACCGCCGAAAAGGGCTCCGGCAGCGCCGGCGAGAGCAGCGGAAACCACGAAGGCGATCATGCGGTACTGGGTGACGGAGATGCCCACGGACTCGGCAGCGATCTTGTTGTCGCGCACGGCCATAATGGCACGGCCGGTACGGCTGCGAACCAGGTTGAGCACGATCACGAGTGCGACCATGACTAGGATGGCACCGGCGAGGAAGGTCGAGTACGTCGACACGCCCGAGGCGCCCTGGGCGCCCTTGATGATGGCGGTGCCGTCCTCGAGCAGGTGCAGGTCGTCGATCGTGGAGTTACCCGTGATGTTAAAGATCACATGCAGGCCGCGGGAGTCGACGCCCACGATAAGGCAGGTGACGATCTCTTTGATGATCTCGCCAAAAGCCAGGGTCACGATGGCCAGATAGTCGCCGCTCAGGCGCAGGACCGGGATGCCGATCAAGAAGCCCAGGATGGCAGCAGCGATGGCGCCGACCACGATACTGATGATCAGGCGCACCGGATCGGAGGGAACGGCGCTCTCGAGGGCGACCGCGGTGACGATGCCCGTGTAGGCACCGACACTCATAAAGCCCGCATGGCCCAGCGACAAGTCGCCCGCGATGCCGACGACGAGGTTGAGGGAGATAGCCATGACGATATAGGCTGTGATGGGAACCAGCTGACCGGCGATCATGCGCGGGATCATATGGCTGGACTGCATAAAGAACACGATGGCGAACGCCACGATGCACATGGCGTACGTGACAAAGTCGTGACGCGTCTGCTTGTCTTTAAGAAACTTCATAACGCTCACCTACACCTTCTCGGGGACGTACTTGCCCAAGAGGCCGGCAGGCTTGACGAGCAGGACGATGATCAAAACACCAAAGACGATGGAGTTGGCAAGGCTCGTGGAAATATAGGCCTGCGCCATCGCCTCGATAATGCCGATGAGAATGCCACCGACAAAGGCACCGGGGATGGAGCCGATACCGCCGAAGACGGCGGCGTCAAAGGCCTTGATGCCAGGCATGGCACCCGTCGTGGGCTGCAGCACCGGCGAGTAGGAGCACAGCAGCACGCCGGCGATGGCAGCAAGGGCAGAGCCGATGGCAAACGTCATCGAGATGGTACGGTTGACGTTGATGCCCATGAGCTGAGCGGCGGCTTTGTCCTCGGACACGGCGCGCATGGCTTTGCCCATCTTGGTCTTACCTGTAAAGAACATCAGGCCGGCCATGATAACCAGGCAGGCGACGATGGTGACGAGCGAGACGGCGCTTACATTGAACTTGGCCAAGAACTCCGGCACCTGGAAGGTGACGAGCGAAGTGAAGTTCTTGGGCGTGGCGCCCCACAGAAGCTGCGCGGCGTTCTGCAGGAAGTAAGACACGCCGATGGCCGTGATCAGAACGGCTAGCGGGCCCGCCTGACGCAGCGGCTTGTATGCCAGACCCTCGATGAGAACACCGAGAACGGTACAGACCACACAAGAGAGAATTACAGATGCCCAGCCCGGGAGGCCGAGATACGACGTGGCGCAGAACGAGACATAGGCACCGACCATGATAACGTCGCCGTGAGCGAAGTTCAGCATCTTGGCGATGCCATAGACCATGGTGTAGCCCAACGCGATGATAGCGTAGACGCTGCCCATGGACAGGCCGTTGACCAGGTATTGGATAAAGACCGTCATGTTCCACATCCCCCTTTCGAATAGGTTTCCAGTTAATGTATGAAACAGGGACGTTACACTGTCCCTAGATACCAAGCAAGCAGGGAAGGCCAAAACCTCCCCTGCTTGGGATCAAAACCGCTCTATGTAAGGCGGCCTATTAGGCCTGTACGTACTTGCCATCGGTGATGACGTACGCCGTGGGCTCCTTCTGGACCTGGCCCTTGTCGTTCCAGGAGAGCTTGCCGGTCAGACCGTCAACGGTAATGTTGCGCATAGCCTTGGGCAGCTTCTCGGCGACCTCGGTCGGGTCGGCGTCGGCACCAAGACCGGCCTCCTTGAGGGCCTCGACCACCGCGTGCACGCCGTCGTAGGCGTCGGCGGCAAACTGGTCCGGAGTCTCGCCATACTTATCCTTGTAAGCGTTGACGAAGTCGGCGTTCTTCTCGTCGTCGGCGGAGAACGGGGTCATGAGCAGCAGACCCTCGGCCAGAGAGGTGTCGAAACCTTCCACGCCCAGGATGCCGTCCATGCCGTCGCAACCCATCATCTTGACGTCGTAGCCCATATCCTTAGCGGTCTTGAGCAGGACGGTTGCGGGGGTGTAGTAGATCGGCGCGAAAATCATGGTGGCGCCGGCCTCCTTGGCCTTGGTCAGCTGGTTGGTAAAGCTCGTGGCGGAGTCATCCTTAAAGGTCTTCTCGGCGACAATCTCAAGCTTAGACTCGACAGCCTGTGCCTTGAAGGCATCAGCAATACCCGAGCTATAGGCATCTGCGGCGTTATAGAAGACAAAGAACTTCTCGTCCGCGTACTTCTCCGCCAAAAACTTGGCAGCATTAACACCCTGGTTGGGGTCGGTGAAGCAAACCTGGAAGACACAATCCTTGCCCTTGGTAACGTCCTCGGAGGACGCGGACGGGGTGATCATGAACGTCTCGGGGTCGTTACCGCACTCGGCGGCAACGGCGACCGACGCACCCGTGGTGGTCGGGCCGACGAGGGCCTGCATGCCCCAGTCGAGCAGGGTGTTAAAGGCGTTGACGGCCTTCTCGCCGTCGGCCTGGTCATCCTCGGCCTTGCTGGCAAGCGGCAGCTCCTTGGTCGAGAAATCCTTGCAGCCAAGCTCGACACCCTGGGTAACGGACTTGCCGTAGGACGCGTTGGCGCCGGTCAGCGGGCCGATGGTGCCGATCTTAAACGAAGCGTCGCCCGAAGCGGAACCGCTGTCGCCGCCGTTGGAGGAGCAGCCAGCTAGAATGGACATCGCCCCCAGACCTGCTGCGCTCGCGATAACGCTCCTGCGATTCATAACAGGGTTCAATGACTTACCGGTGAGGCTCGACATGCGGCTCTCCTCTCAAATCTCGTCGGGTTTTGGTTACCCGACAGGCCATCCTTCGCCGTGTTCGGCGTTCGCAAAATACTAGACGCTTTAGTTAAGGAAAGTGGCGATTATTTCAACTTTTCTTTTACTTTGTCCATTTATCCATAAATATGCGTATTCCTGTCTGTTTATGCAGTTTAGCCACTTTATTACGTGAAAGTAATGTTTCCATTCTGTTACAGGCGTCCCCGCCCTGAATAAAACAGCCTCACCGGTCGCGCTTTGTGCGCGCTTAGGCGGCGATGTACTTGCCGTCCCGGATCACATAGGCTGTAGCGGGCTTTTCGACTTGGCCCTCGTCGTTCCACGTGAGCTCGCCCGTCAGGCCGTCGATCTTGATCTTGCGCATGGCCTTGGCAAGGTCGCTGGCAATGTCGGCACCATCGGCCGTAATATCGATGCCCGCCTTGTCGATGGCCTCGACGATGGCGTGGACGCAATCGTAGGCATCGGCGGCGAACTGGTTGGGCGTCTCGTCGTAGGCGTCCTTATATGCCTTGACGAAGTCGGCATTCTTCTCGTCGTCGGCAGAGAACGGGGTCATGAGCAGCACGCCCTCGGCAAGAGAGGTATCGAAACCTTCCACAGAGAGCAGGCCGTCCATGCCGTCGGTGCCCATGAGGGTCATGTCGTAGCCCATGTCCTTGGCGTTATTAAGCAAAACAGACGCTGGGGTGTAATAGATCGGGGCAAAGATGAGCGTGGCACCGGCCTCCTTGGCCTTGGTGAGCTGCGTGGTGAAACTCGAAGAGGAATCGTCCTTAAACGTCACGGTAGAGACGACATCTAGTTTGGATTCCTTGGCCTGCTCGGCAAAGGCATCGGCAACACCCGAGCTGTACGTATCGCCGGAGTTGTAGAACAGGGCGATCTTGGCGTCTGCATACTTCTCGGCCAAAAACTTGGCGGCGCTGGCGCCCATGGTGGGATCGGTGAAGCAAACCTGAAAGACCGTGGTCTTATCCTTGGTGACGTCGAGGGACGAAGCAGAGGGCGTGACCATGAGCATATCGTCGGCGATCTCGCCCGAGACAGCGACGGCGGCACCAGTCGTGACGGGGCCGACGAGCGCCTGCATGCCCCAGTCGCACAGGGTATTGAAGGCGTTGATAGCCTTCTCGCCGTCGGCGACATCGTCCTCGGACTTAAGCGAGAGCTTGAGATCCTTGGTCGAGAAATCCTTGGCGGCAAGCTTGGCACCCTTCTCGGCCGAAACGCCATAGGTTGCCGCGGCGCCGGTCAGAGGGCCGATGACACCGATCTTGAAGGTCTTGCCGTCATCGGCGGAGCCGCCGTCCGAGCCACCCGACGAACAACCAGCGAGTGCCGCGGTGCTGCCGAGCGCCGCGGCGCCGGCGAGAAAGATCCTACGGCTGAGCGTGCTGTTGATGTTGAACATGGTGTCCCCCTTTTTCGCTGGCCGCAGTGCGGCCGTCTTGCGGTACAGGGCAAACCTTATGGTGCAAACGTTGACAGTTTGTTACGAAGTTCCGTTTGTAGCGAGCATGTTTCCAATGTTTCCGCAGCGTTTCGGGGGTGCCGTTTTGTGCGACTCCTGTTGCCTGGCGAGCACGCGCCCTCGGTTCACGCTAGAATGCACTCAACCTTTAAGCGGTTAATCCATCCATAAGATGCACGAAGGAGCTATCTATGAGCGAATCCCTGCGCACCGTGAACGTCGGTCTGATCGGTCTGGGAACCGTCGGCGGCGGCGTGGCCCGTCTGATCAAGAGCCACCACGATGAGTACCTGGCAGCCTACGGCATCGACCTTAAGCTAACCCGCGCCTGCGCGCTTGCCTGGGAGCAGGCCGAGGCAGCCGGTATTGAGCACGAGGCCTTTACGAGTGACTGGCATGACGTCGTCACCGACCCCGCCGTCGACATCGTCGTCGAGCTGATCGGAGGCGAGCACCCCGCGACCGAGATCTTCACCACCGCCTTCGAGAACGGCAAGCACGTCGTCTCTGCCAACAAGGCCCTGCTGGGCCGTCATGTCGAGACGCTCGCCGAGAAGGCGCGTGCGTGCGGCGTGCAGATTAAGTGCGAGGCCAGCTGCGGCGGCGGCATCCCCATCGTGAGCACGCTTGAGCACGACCTGGTGGGTAACAAGATCCTGACCATCGCCGGCATCCTCAACGGCACCACCAACTACATCCTGTCGCGCATGGACGCCGAGGGCGCCGATTACGCCGACGTACTTGCCGACGCGCAGGCCAAGGGCTATGCCGAGGCCGACCCGTCCGCCGACGTCGACGGCTTCGACGCCGCCAGCAAGACGGCCATCCTCGCCTCCATCGGCTTTGGCACCCGCGTTACCACCGACGATGTGTACCAGCAGGGTATCCGTACCATCGGCGCCGAGGACATCGCCCAGGCCCGCGAGCTCGGCTACACCATTAAGCTGCTGGGCATCGCCCGCAACACCGACGCCGGCGTCGACGTCCGCGTGCACCCCACGCTGATCCCCGCCGACCACATGCTTGCCAAGGTCAACGGCGCCATGAACGCCGTCTACGTGGTAGGCGACGCCGTGGGCGAGACCATGTTCTACGGCGCGGGCGCAGGCTCCTTCCCCACCGCGAGCGCCGTCGTGGGCGATATCCTGTCGCTCTCCGAGCAGATCAGCCGCGGCGTGGCTCCGCTGCCCGAGATTGAGCCCTATGGCCACAACCTCACCTTTAAGCCCATGGACGAGCTCCAGACCAAGTACTATGTGCGCCTGAAGGTCGCCGACCGCGTGGGCGCCCTGTCCGAGACGGTCGACATCTTTGCCAAGCACAACATCTCGATCTCGCTCATCAACCAGGTCGAGGACGGCAAGTCGGGCGTCAGCGATGCCTGCTCGGTCATCTTCCTGACGCACCGCGCGCTCGAGAAGGACGTCCAGGCTGCCGCTGCCGAGCTTGCCAGCGTCGACTGCGTGGCCGAGGTCGCCAACGTCCTGCGTATCGAGGACGTCGAGGCCTGGACCGAAGGCGTTATGGCCAACTAACCCAACGCTCGCCTAGCAATACGCGCCTTGAGGGCTCCCGTCCGACGTGGGACGGGAGCCCTTTTGTCACCCGCCCTAAGCACAACGGCAGAGCATATTTGCGCGAGCCGCTCATCGGTAACGCGGGCTACCGTTCACCGATATGCAAACGCGGCCGATTCCGGCTACCGCTACGCTTTGTTGCGAATGTCCGCCCGCGATGAAAGGAAGCACCATGTTGCTCGAGGGCAAGAAAGCAATCATCACCGGAGGCACGCGCGGTATCGGCTATGCCATCGCCTGCCGTTTTATCGAGGAAGGCGCTGCCGTCACCGTCTTTGGCTCACGCCAGGAGACTGCCGACGCGGCCGTTGAGAAGCTGGCAGCCGCCTATCCCGACGCCAAGGTCTGGGGCCGCTCCTGCGACCTCACCTCGCTCGAAGCCGTGACCGAGGCCTTTACCCAGGCTGCCGCCGACATGGGCGGCTTGGACACGGTCGTCAACAATGCCGGCATCTCCCAGCGCTCGCCGCTCCTTAACTATACGGCCGAGGAGTTCGCAAAGGTCATGGACCTTAACGTCGTCGCTGTCTTTAATGGCCACCAGGCTGCCGCCAAGATCATGACCGAGGCAGGTCATGGCGGCACCATCACCACCACGAGTTCGATGGTCGCCAAGTACGGTCAGCCCTCCGGCGTTGGCTATCCCACGTCCAAGTTTGCCGTCAACGGTATGGTCCAGTCGCTCTCGCGCGAGCTCGCCCCCATGGGCATTCGCGTCAATGCCGTCGCACCCGGCGTGACCAAGACCGATATGGTCGCCAACCTGCCCGAAGAGGTCATCAAGCCCATCATCGCCACCATTCCGCTGGGTCGCATGGGCGAGCCCGAGGATGTCGCCAACGCCTTTGTTTTCCTGGCGAGCGACATGTCCTCCTACGTCACGGGCGCCGTGCTCCCCGTCGACGGAGCCGCCCGCTCCTAAAGGTCGAAAGTTTCGGCTTCGAACCTCAACAGAGTTCAACGCAAAAGGCGCGCTGTCTGCATCAACCGCAGGCAGCGCGCCTTCTATTATTTGGACGGAACCCGTATCCCGACATTCCTTGCTACTTGCCGTCGTCGTCCTCGGCTTCTTCTCTTGCATAGAGTTCCAGCATGCGGCGGCGGTATTCGCGCACGGCGAGCTTGGCGCGCTCCAGGCGGCGACGCTCGCGCGGGGTCAGCTTGGACGGGTCAATCTCGTCGCCATAGGTCTTCTCGGCCAGCAAGTGGGCGGCGTCGACAATACGGGCATCGATGCGCTCGCTCGCCGCTTCGGCCGAAAGGTGGTCGGCAATGGAATCGATCGTAGGCACGCCACCGAGCGAGCGGCCATGACCATGCGAGGTCAGCAGCTCGTGCTCGCGTGCGAGCAGGCTCGCCAAATCGTGATGGGCGCGCAGAATGTCGAGCGCATCGGATGGATGCTCGGCAACTTCTGCCACGGCGGCGACCGGCGCGGCGTCGACCACGCGGTAGAAAAGCTGCGCGAGCAGCGGCATCAGGAACACCGTGATGGCGCCGGCGGCGACCATAACCGACGCGATATCCTGCGATAGCGCGCCCGCGTTGACGGCAACGCTCGTCACGGCAACGATGATCGGCAGGGCCGTGGTGCAGTAGAGCGCCACGGTGATGCGGCCATATGCCGAGACGTCGCGCGTCTTGGGGCAGACGCTCATAGAGACCAAGATGGGCACCGCGCGAATGATCAGCAGCGCCACGATAAAGCCCACGAGCAGCCCGGGGCGCGACACCACGGCCGTCAGATCGATCTTTGCACCCGACACGGTAAAGAACACCGGGATCAAAAAGCCGTAGGCCAGGCCGTCGAGCTTGGTCTCAAGCGTATGGTTGCCCTCGGGGATGATATAGCGCAGGACGAAGCCGGCGGCAAAAGCGCCCAACACGATATCGAGGCTAAAAATGGCGGAAAACGCCACGAGCGTGACCAAAATAAGCACCGTCAGGCGCACGAAGGTCTGCGACGTGGTATCGGCGCGCTCCTCGACAAACGCAAAGAAGCGGCTGCCGACGCGTTTGGAGCGGCTGGGGACCACGGCGAGCAGCACGCACACGGCGGCAAATAAGCCCAAGATCAGCAGCGTCTCGATACCCGTACGGGCAGACAGCAGTACCGACATGGCGAGCACGGGGCCGAGCTCGCCCCACGTACCATAGGCGAGAATCGAATCACCGACGCGCGTTCCGGCAAGTAACCGCTCGCGCAAGATGGGCATGAGCGCCCCAAGCGCCGTCGAAGTGAGGGCAAGCGTCACGGCGATACCGTCGAAATGGCTGACCGAGAACCACGGGGTAAAGCGCACGGCAAGCCAGGCGATACCAAACGTGACGGCCCACGTCGCCAAGCCGTAGCGCCCCTCCACACCCGTAATGTTCTTGGGATCGATCTCAAAGCCGGCAAGCAGGAACAAAAATGCCAGGCCGAGCTCCGACACGAGCGAGACTTCGGCATCTACATGGATGACGCCGAGCATATGAGGTCCCAGCACCGCGCCGAACACGAGCAAAAAGACCGTCTCGGGAACGGGTTTTCCAGGAATCGCCGAGGCGATGAAGGGGCTTGCAAAGGCCACGAGTGCGATGATGGCGAGTGAAACGAATGCCATGTGATGCCTTTCTCTTGTTTGCGCTTCACTGTAGCACCCTCGCCGTCCTCAACGCGCCGCGAGCTGTCGTATCATAGTGAGGTTTACAAACATGTGGCTCAAGGCGACCGCAGGGCAGACCCCGCAAACCGACCGCTGCCGCATACCGTACCGTACGCCCAACCGATCAGGAAGGCAGGAACCAATGGTCTCTCGTATCTACGTGGAGAAGAAACCCGGGTTCGACGTCGAGGCTCAACAGCTCAAGGGCGAGCTGACCGAGATTCTCGGCATCAAGGGCATCGAGGCCCTGAGGATCATCAACCGCTACGACGTCGAGGGCATCGACGAGGAGCTTTTCCGCTCCTGCGTGCCGACCGTCTTTAGCGAGCCCCAGGTCGATGTGACCTACGACGAGCTCCCCGCAAGCGATGGCGCCATCTTTGCCGTCGAATTCCTGCCTGGCCAGTTTGACCAGCGCGCCGACTCCGCCAGCGAGTGCGTGCAGCTCATCAGCCAGGGCGAGCGCCCCGCCGTGCGCTCCGCCAAGGTCTATATGATCTCGGGCAACTTGGACGAGGCCGCCATCGAGGCCATCAAGCACTACGTGGTGAACCCCGTCGAGGCCCGCATCGCCTCGCTCGACCTGCCCGAGACGTTGCACATGGAGACCCCCGAGCCCCAACCCGTCGAGGTGCTCGACGGCTTCCGCGAGCTCGACGAGGCCGGCCTTGCCGCCTTTATTTCCGAGCGCGGTCTTGCCATGGACGAGGCGGATATCGCCTTCTGCCAGCAGTACTTCCGCGACGAGGATCGCGACCCCACCATCACCGAGATCCGCGTGATCGACACCTACTGGTCCGATCACTGCCGCCACACCACCTTCGGCACCGTCCTGGACGACGTGACGATCGACGACGCCGTGGTGCAGCAGGCCTTCGACCGCTACATGGAAATGCGCCACGAGCTCGGTCGCGACGCCAAACCCGTCTGCCTCATGGACATGGGCACCATCGGCGCCAAGTACCTTAAGAAGACCGGCGTCATGACCGATGTCGACGAGTCCGAGGAGATCAACGCCTGCACCGTCAAGGTGAAGGTCGATGTCGATGGCGAGGACCAGGACTGGCTGTTCCTCTTTAAGAACGAGACCCACAACCACCCGACCGAGATCGAGCCCTTCGGCGGTGCCGCTACCTGCGTGGGCGGCGCTATCCGTGACCCGCTCTCGGGCCGCAGCTACGTGTACCAGGCCATGCGCGTCACCGGCGCCGGCGACCCCACCGTCCCGGTTTCCGAGACGCTCGAGGGCAAGCTGCCGCAGCGCAAGCTCGTGACCACTGCTGCCGCCGGCTACTCCAGCTACGGCAACCAGATCGGCCTTGCCACCGGTCAGGTCAACGAACTCTATCACCCCGGCTACGTGGCCAAGCGCATGGAGGTCGGCGCCGTCGTGGGCGCTACCCCGGCAAACCACGTGCGTCGCGAGTGCCCCGCCCCCACCGACAAAATCATCCTGCTGGGCGGCCGCACCGGCCGTGACGGCATCGGCGGTGCCACTGGCTCCTCCAAGACCCAGAACACCGAGTCCATCGAGACCTCGGGCGCCGAGGTCCAGAAGGGCAACGCCCCGGTCGAGCGCAAACTGCAGCGCCTGTTCCGCCGCGGCGACGCATGTCGCCTGATCAAGCGCTGCAACGACTTTGGCGCCGGCGGCGTCTCGGTCGCCGTAGGCGAGCTTGCCGACGGCCTGTACGTCGACCTGGACACCGTGACCAAGAAGTACGACGGCCTGGACGGCACCGAGCTCGCTATCTCCGAGTCCCAGGAGCGCATGGCCTGCGCCGTCGCCGACGGTGATGTCGAGGAGTTCATGGGTTACGCCGCTGAGGAGAACCTCGAGGCGACCGTTATCGCCGAGGTTACCGCCGAGCCGCGCATGCGCATGGCCTGGAACGGCGTCGCCATCGTCGACCTGTCCCGCGAGTTCCTCAACTCCAACGGTGCACCCAAGCACCAGGTCGCCCACGTCTGCGCCCGCAGCGTGTGGCAGCCCAGCTGGGCCGGCACCACGCTTGCCGAGCGTATGACCTCGCTGGTCACCGACCTCAACGTCGCCTCCAACAAGGGCCTTTCCGAGCGCTTCGACTCCACCATCGGCGCCGCGACCGTGCTCATGCCCTTTGGCGGCAAGACGCAGCTCACCCCAAGCTCGGCCATGGTCGCCAAGTTCCCCGTGGACGGCGAGACCACCACGGCAAGCGCTATGGCATGGGGCTTCAACCCCTACCTGATGGAGGCCGACCAGTTTGCCGGCGCTTACCTGTCCGTGGTCGAGTCCATCGCCAAGCTCGTAGCCGCCGGCTTTGAGCACAAGCGCGCCTACCTCTCCTTCCAGGAGTACTTCGAGCGCCTGCGCACCGAGGCCGAGCGTTGGGGCAAGCCCATGGCAGCCGTCCTGGGCGCCCTTATGGCCCAGGTCGACCTGGGTGCCGGCGCCATCGGCGGCAAGGACTCCATGAGCGGCTCGTTTGAGGACGAGGCCGGTGAGCTCAACGTTCCGCCGACCCTGATCAGCTTCGCTGTTGCCGTGGGTAAGGCCGCCCGTGCCGTCTCGCCCGAGTTCAAGGGCCTCACGCACCGCGTCGTCCGCATCGCCCCCGCCACCTACGGCGAGGATTACCGCCCCGACGCCCAGCAGCTGCTCGCCGCGTTTGACGCCGTCGAGGCGCTCACCGCTACCGGCGACGCCCTGGCCGTCTCCACGCCCGGCTACGGCTGCGGCGCCGAGAGCCTCTTTAAGATGTGCGTCGGCAACCAGATCGGCATCGAGCTTGCCGAGGACGTGGACGTGGAGAGCCTCTTCACCCCGCTCTACGGCAGCTTTATTGTCGAGCTCGCCGAGGATGCCGAGCTGCCCGAGGTCGCCGACGGCGTTGTCGTCGAGCCCCTGGGCACCACCGTCGAGGGCTATGTCATCGACACCGGTTCCGAAGTCATCGAGCTCTCCGAGCTCCAGGAGGCCTGGGAGAGCGGCATCGAGGGCGTCTTCGCCTACCGCAGCGCCGGCGAGACCCCCGAGGTCGAGACCATCGACTTCCGCGCCAAGGATATCCACGTGTACGGCGGCACCAAGATCGCCCGTCCGCGCGTGATCATCCCCGTGTTCCCCGGCAACAACTGCGAGTACGACAGCGCCCGCGCCTTCCGTGCCGCCGGTGCCGAAGCCGACACCTTCGTGATCAACAACCTCACGCCCGAGGCCGTCGCCGAAAGCACCCACGAGCTTGCCCGTCGCATCCGTGCAAGCCAGATCGTCATGATCCCCGGCGGCTTCTCGGGCGGCGACGAGCCCGACGGCTCCGCCAAGTTCATCACGGCGTTCTTCCGCGCTCCCGAGGTCACCGAAGCGGTCCGCGACCTGCTCAAGGCCCGCGACGGCCTGATGCTGGGCATCTGCAACGGCTTCCAGGCTCTGGTCAAGCTCGGCCTGGTGCCCTACGGCGACATCGTCGACGCCACGCCCGATGCGCCCACGCTGACGTTCAACACCATCGGCCGCCACCAGAGCCGTCTGGTGCGCACTCGCATCTCGTCCAATCTGTCCCCGTGGCTGTCGCAGTGCAGCCTGGACGACCCCTACACCGTCGCCATCAGCCACGGCGAGGGCCGCTTTGTCGCCAACGACGAGGTACTCGCCCAGCTGATCGCCAACGGCCAGGTCGCCACGCAATACGTGGGCGAGAACGGCAAGCCCAGCATGGATCTCTCCGTCAACCCCAACGGCTCCGCACTCGCCATCGAGGGCATCACGAGCCCCGACGGCCGCGTCCTGGGCAAGATGGGCCATGCCGAGCGTCGCGGCGACAACCTGTACCGCAACGTGCCCGAGCATGTCCCCGGCGATAAGTTCATGCCGATCTTTGAGAGCGGCGTAGCCTACTTCGCTTAAAGCTTTCCCATCGGGTACAATCCCCTCGGGTAACAACACCCGCCACCGGCACACCCGGTGGCGGGTTCTTTTTTGCTTCGCGCATACAGGAAGGACACCATGGAAAGCCGCAAGCCGTATCTCGCCACCCTACCCGGACTCATCCTGGGCTGCCTTGTTTGTTGCGCGCTCTGGGGGTCGGCTTTCCCCTGCATCAAAATCGGCTATGCGCTCTTTGGCATCCCCGCGCACGATAGCGCCTCGCAGCTGCTCTTCGCGGGTCTGCGTTTCACCCTTGCCGGCATGCTGGTCATTATTGGCATGAGCGTGGCCCAGCGTCGTCCGCTCGTTCCGCAAGCGCGCGATATCAAGCCCATCCTCACGTTGTCGCTCTTCCAGACTATCGGCCAGTACTTCTTTTTCTACCTGGGACTCTCGCGCGCCAGCGCCATGTCGAGCTCCATCATCGAGGCCAGCGCCAACTTCCTCGCAATCCTCTTTGCCGCCCTGGCGTTTCGCACCGAAAAGCTCGATGTGGCCAAGGTGCTCGGCTGTATGCTGGGCTTTGCCGGTGTCGCGCTCGTCAACCTTTCGGGCGTGGGCGGCACCTTTGGCTTTACGCTCGACGGCGAGGGCTTTATCCTGGCCTCCACCGTCGCGGGTGCCCTTTCGACCTGCCTGATCGGCATCTTCTCGCGCGAGCACAACGGCGTCTTACTTGCCGGGTGGCAGTTCTTGGTCGGCGGCCTGGCCCTCACCGCCATCGGCTTTTTGATGGGTGGCGCGCTCTCCCCCACGGCGATTGCCCCCGCCATCGCGCTCATCATCTACATGGCGCTTATCTCCGCAGTAGCCTACTCGCTGTGGTCGCGCCTGCTTGCCGTCAACCCCGTCAGCCGCGTCTCGGTCTTTGGCTTTATGAACCCCGTCTTTGGTGTGCTGCTGAGCGCGCTGCTGCTCGGCGAGGGCGCCGGCACGAGCCCCGTTACCGTCATCGTTGCCCTGCTGTTGGTCTGCGGCGGCATCATCATCGTCAACAAACCCAAAAAAGCCTAGCGAACTGCCCTGATTTAGCAGAGAGATTCACATACTTTAGTTTAATGGAGTACATCGGTGAGCTGAGGGCCGCCACGCACGCAAGCGTGCGCCCCTTTTTCTAGCGTATCTGGACGCCGGCTTTCTTTTTCTCGGCCTTGACGCGGTAGAGCTCCGCGTCGGCAGCACGAAGCAAGTCTTGCCAGGTATCGACGCCATCACCAACCCGTGCGTAGCCGATGGACATCCGCAACAGATACGGAACCTCGGCGCGCGCGAGCTCGTCGTTGATTGTCGCGCACAGATGCATGATATCCTGTTCCGCCACTGCCTTTTGGAGCACCACGAACTCATCGCCACCATAACGTGCGATAAAGCCGCCAGACGCCGAGCAGACTTCTTTGAGCGCAGCAGATATGACCTGAAGAGCGTGGTCGCCCTCCACATGCCCATAGCGATCGTTAATCTGCTTAAAGCCGTCAGCGTCCATCATGAGCAGATACACATCTTCGGCCTGATCCACATTTGAGAAGAGCGACAGCATATAGGTCTCAAAACGGTTGCGATTGTTGAGGCCGGTCAACGGGTCGGTCGAGATCAGCTGCTCCTGGTAGATGATGTAGAGCAGCAACATGCTAATCATTATGCCGACACAAAGGCCGGGCACCGAGTATACGACCTGAAAGGTACCGCCCACCAGGGCCGGAATGGCGAAAAATGCCAAGGTTCGATAGATGGCCTTCGTCTGCAGGCTCTCGACCCTGCGAGATTGCACAAACGCATGCAGGGACGTATGTATAACGTAACAGTAGCTGACGATGGGCTGGATCATATAGGCAAAGCCGCGACGATACACGCCCTGCGAATCGATATAGAACAGGGCGTGCGTCCAGTAACTGGTAAACGCCAGCACGACCACCAGAGCCGTAGGCAACGCTACAAGCACCACCCTATAGCGCGAGGTCAAAAGGCGAGAACCCTGCACCGTCTCGGAATAGATAAACCAAATGAGACACGCGATAGCAAAGAGCGAAAACGAAACCGCGTTGGAAATCCAGTTGGCAGCAATGCCCAACGTGCCGTCCACACCGTCCGAAAGCGTCCAGATCATATCGAATAATATGTACGCGGCAGAGGTGTAGCCAAGCATGCTAAACAATAGCTGCTGGGTGCTCGAGAACAAGGAGCGACGACTTCGCACGGCAAGCCCGATAAGAACAATCATGCATAGCACGAATATCTCAATCTTGAGTGCCTTAACCACTAGCGCCATCCCTTCAATATCCAAGTGGTCAGAATCGCCCAATTCGAATCAGGGCAATAAACACCCCTTTACTCCGCAGGGGTAAAGGGGATAATAGCAGAGCGCCCGAACATCACTGCAAAACAGTTTCTGTTCGGGCGCCCATACGGCGCGAATTGCACACGCCGGCATCATTGATGGGTATCGATTGCTACTCGCCATCGATGTCAGTCGCGACGGCTTCCTCGATGGCCTCGACACCGACAGGCGACAGATCCTCCTTGCCTTGGCAGAACTTCTTGTCGACCCAGCCAGTCAGAATCGGAGCCATGATCGCCGTGATGATAACGGCGGTGGCGATCTGAGCGTACGCGGTGGGCGCAAGCTCGGCGTAGCGCGGTGCGACCTCGGCGAGGGCAACCGGTGTGGTCATAGCCGTGCCGGCAATGGTGGAGCAAGCCACAGCGGCCTTGCCATTGCCGCCGCACAGACGCTCGAACGCAAAGGTGATGGGACCGACGACAAACAGCGTGACAAGGCCCAGCAAGATGCCGGAAATACCGCCGGTGATAAAGCTCGACAGGCTCATGGACGCACCGAGCTGAAATCCGATGACGGCAATCGCGGGATTGGCACCGGGAACCAGCAGGTTCTTGATGAACGGGAAGAGGTTGCCCAGAACCATGCCAATAACGAGTGGCAAAATGGAGCCGATAATGGTGCCAATGGGAATATTGGCGAGGCCGGAAACACCGAGGATGATCATCGTGACGGCGGGGCCGGCCGTAAAGAACAGGATACCGACGGCGCCCTGCTCAGACTCATCGCCGAACTCGCCCATGATGCCCGTATAGAGCGCCATGTTGCAAAACGTGATGCCGCCGATGATAGACACGGAGCTCAGACCCAGGAAGTTGTCGTTAAAGAAATATGCCACGCCCAGGCCGAGAGCCGCTGCGACGACCAGCTTGGGAATCAGCACGACGATGCCGGTCTTGATAGCGCCCGGCGTGGACTTAAAGCTGATGCCGGCGCCCACAAACAGCAGGATCGCGGCGACGATGGTATTGGAGCCACCGCGGCAGGCAGCCGTAAAGAAGCCGCCGATCTCAAAAACCTGCGGGCAGAAGGTATTGAGCAGAAGGCCGACGATCATCGGGTAGATCATGATGTCGCCCGGGATACGCGGGACCTTGATTTTCTTTTGCTCGTTGGCGGTTGCTTCCTGTGCCATGAAACCCCCATTTCCGTTGACGGGACACAAAAGACCACGTCACACTTTGCTACAGTAAAGTCTGAACATGGTACCAGAAGAAGCAAACCGACTCGGTGAGAAATTCAATTCACCGAACAGAAGCGGGGTGAGCGGGAGGGACAACCCGTTCGCGGTCCTATATAAGGCTCAAGACGATATAGAACACGATTCCCGAGACGCAGCACCACAGCATCGACTTTGTCTTGATTGCCACCGCCACGACGCCGGCAGCCGCAATCCAGGGAACCAAGGCAGGCCAGAGTCCCGCGTCGAACGCGCCGGGGCTCACCAAGTCGTTGGCGACCAGCGCGGCAAAGGCAGCGGGCGGGATATAACCCAGGGCCTCGGTAATGCGGGGCGACAGCGTTCTCCCGCGCAAGGCGAACGCCGGCGCGATGCGAAAGAACGCGATAGCAGCCCACGACGACAGCCACAGAACCAAGAACTCGTTAACGGGCATCGCGGGCACCTCTTCCGTCAAATACGGCATCGCACGCCAGCGCAATGGCAATGCCGACCACGACGCTTGCCGGCACGGCAATATTCGTGAGGCCCAAGAACTTGCATACGGCGATGGACACCGCGCCCGAAACCGCCGCGACAACGTTGCCGCGCGACAGCCGCTGCGAAAAGAGTAGACAGATAAAGAGCGACGTGCAGACGAAACTCGCAATAGCGGTGGGAACATCGACAACGGCACCGACGATGGTACCCATCGTGCACGAAGCGCCCCATGTCGCGATGAGGATCACGTTGAGCACGAAGGATTCGCGCGGGCCCCAATCCTCCCCCTCAACCAGCTTGGCAAGCGAGATGCCGTATGCCTCCTCGGTGAGCGTCGCGGCAACAGCCAGCGTCTGACGCTTCGAGGCGCCCGCCAGATGGGGTGCGATCGATGCCGAATAAAGTGCAAAGCGCGAAGAGATGGCGGCGACGCTCGCGATAATCGAAGGTGCCGGTACGCCCGCCAGCCAAAGATTGCAGATCATAAACTGGCCGCTGCCCGTCACAAACGTGCTGCTCAGAGCAAAGACCATCCAGGGCTCCATTCCCGTCTGCCCCATGATCATTCCGCACGGCGCGCCTATTGCAACATAGGTAAGCATCACCGGCCAGACGGTTCTAACGATTTTGAGCACCATACGCTTCTCATCCTGACAAGGTCTCCGAGCCGCATGTAGCGACACGGCAGAATCATCATCCGACAGCAACCGAGTTCACCTACAATTGCCACCGGATCGAAAGACACAACTTTTTAGGAAGTCATTATGACAGCTATCGATCGAGACCGGGCGCGCGCGGCCTTCAAAAGCTACACCGATGCCTACGACGCCACCAACCCACGCATCGCGCTCAAAATCGAGCATACGTACCACGTGGCCGAGGCATGCGATGCCGTAGCGCGCGAGCAGGGCTGGTCGTCAGAAGAAATTGACCTGGCATGGCTTTGCGGCCTGCTGCACGATATGGGCCGCTTTGAGCAGCTGCGACGCTGGGACACCTTTAAGGACGCCGAGAGCATGAGCCATGCGGCGCTGGGCATCGAGGTCCTCTTTGGCGAGAATCCCGCCGATGCACCCGCCGTAACGAGCATCCGCGACTTTATCGATGACCCGGCAGAAGATGAGCTCATCCGAGCGAGCATTGCCTATCACAGCGATTTTCGTCTACCCTCGCAGCTCGACGAGCGCACGCGGAGCTTCTGCGATATCGTGCGCGATGGTGACAAGATCGACATTATACGCACCATCGCCGACAGCACCGTCGACACCATCCTCAAGGTGGACGAGGACGCGTTTCTGGCCAGTCACTTCTCTGCACCGACGCTTGCCGCCTTTGACGAGCACCGCTGCGTCGCGCGTGACGAGCGCAACGAGCCGGCGGACTACCTGGTGGGGCTTATCTGCTTCATGTTTGAGCTCGTCTATCCCGCAAGCCGCGCGCTGGCGCGCGAGCAGGGCGATATCTACCGCCTGCTCGACGCGCCCTTTGGCATTACGCGGCCCTTTACCGACCCCGCCGCGCAGGCAACCTGGAGCCGCCTTAAGGACGAGCTGCGCCGCTGGCTGGCAAGCGCTTAGCACTCGAGCTGAGCCAGCAGCTCCTCAACGATCTCAACGGCATCGCCGACGACCTTGTACTGGGCGGTACCAAAGATGGGGGCATCCGGGTCCTCATTGATGGCGACAATGCACTCCGCCCCACCGATGCCGGCGAGATGCTGGATAGCACCCGAGACACCGATGCTCACGAGGAGCTTGGGCGAGACCGATACACCCGTCTGGCCAATTTGGTGGCGATACTCCAGCCAGCCGGCCTCCACCACGGGGCGCGTGCAGCCAAGCTCGGCACCCAGAGCCTCGGCAAGCTTTCGCATCAGCGGTAGGTTTTTCTTGGAGCCAATGCCGCGGCCCACAACAACCAGGCGATCGGCGTCGGCAATCGATGCCTGCTGCCCCCACTCCTCGGCGGGAATCGAGATCTCGACGCGGGCCTTAACGTCATCCGCAAGCACTACCTGGGTAATCGTGCCGGAGCGGCTATAGTCAAAATCGGGCGCCTTAAAGATGCCGGGGCGCACCGTTGCCATCTGTGGACGGTGGTTGGGGCAGATAATGGTGGCCATCAGGTTGCCACCAAACGCCGGGCGCGTCTGCTGCAGCAGGCCCGTTTCCATATCCATCGAAAGCACGGTGCAGTCGGCCGTAAGGCCCGTCTGCAGGCGCACGGCAACGCCAGGCGCCAGCTCGCGGCCAAAGGCGGTCGCACCGTACAGAATGGCTTCGGGCTTGCGCTCGGCCACCAAATCGCAGATGAGGCGAGCATAGACCTCCGCGTCGTTCTGACGCAGGCGCTCGTCACGACAGACCAGAACTTCGTCCGCACCGGCGCAAACCAGATGTTCCAGGTCCCCGAGCGAGCCCTCGGGGCCCATGCCGACCAGTGCTACCAGACGGCAGCCGCGAGCATCGGCAAGCTCGCGGCCCTTGCCCATGAGCTCGAAGGCCACGGATGCCACGGCATCGTGCTCGTCAGTTTGCACGAAGACCCAAATATCTCGATACGCGTCAAGGTCTACCGCACCGGTGGCCTCATCGCGCTCGATCGAGATGGCGTTGACAGGGCAGGCGTCGACGCATCCGCCGCACAGGATGCAGCCGTCGGTTACGTGGGCACAGCGATTGGGGCGCTCGCCCTCCACCACAATACCGCCCGAGGCGCAGGCGCGAACGCAGCGACCGCAGCCGATGCAGGCTTCGCTATCGATAATCAGTCCGCTCATCTATGCCATCCCCTCGATAATCTTGGCGAGTTTTGCCGCCTGCTCGGACGCCGTGCCCTCAACGGCCTCGCACGTTTGGTCACGGTCGGGCACAAACGAGCGCACAACCTGCGTCGGCGATCCGGCAAGGCCGCAACGCGAGGGGTCGGCGTTTACGTCGGCAGCGCTGGCCACGCGCACGTCTGCATCCTCGGCCGCGCGAATACCGGCAATACTCGGCATACGCAACTGGCCAATCTCCTTGGCAGTCGTCATCGCGCACGGCATCTCAAGATACACCGTCTCCTCGCCGGCATCGCATCCGTGAACGAGCGCCAGCGAGCCACAGGTCGTAAAGCCCGCGCTCTGCACGCAACTCACGTCGGTCACGCAGGGAATCTCAAAGGCTCCGGCAAGCTCGGGGCCGATCTGGGCCGTATCGCCATCCACCGCCATCTTGCCGCAGATGAGCAGGTCGAAGTCCTCGTCGAGCGCCTCGATGCCGCACTTGAGGGCATAGGTGGTTGCCAGTGTATCGGCACCTGCAAAGGCACGATCGGTCAGCAGCAGCGCGGCGTCGGCACCTCGAGCGATGCAGTCGCGCAGCAGCGACTCGGTCGCGGGGATGCCCATCGACACCACCGTTACGCGCACGTCCATGCCAAAGCCGATAAAGTCGTCTTTCAGCGCCAGCGCGCATTCCAAAGCGCTCGCATCAAAGGGATTAATGACCGCCTGCTTGCCATCGCGCACGATGGTATTGGTCTTGGGGTCCATCTTGACCTCGGTGCTGCCCGGCACGGCCTTGACGCACACCACCATATGGAAATCGCTCATCTTCACGCGCCCCCTTTCTGGACGAGCTCATCCAAGAGCTTCTCCGCAAACAGGTTGCCGCGACCCAGCTGCCCGTCGGGATCGAGCTGGAGCTTGAGCCGCGCCGACTCGACCATGGCCTCGTGGCCGTACATCGTCTCCAAGAAGCCCGCCTTGATCTTGCCGACGCCGTGCTCGGCAGAAACGGCACCACCCATGGCCGTGACCTCGGAAGCCCACTGGGCAAAGAGTTCTCCACCACGACGGTAGTCTTGCGCATCGCGCGGCAGGATGTTCACATGCAGATGGTTGTTCCCGATGTGTCCCCAGGCAGCAGACTCAAGCCCGCTTTCCGCCAGCGTGCGGCGATAGAGAGCCACGACATCGGCAAGGCGTGCATTGGGCACCGACATATCCGACCCCAGCTTGGTAATGGTGGGGTCGGTGCGGCGACGCTCGTCAATGAGCATGTTGACACTCTCGGGGACCGCGTGGCGGAAGAACCGCTGGCACTCGCGATCGACTTCGGTGCGCGCAACCCAGGTCGCGTCGTCGCTGCCGCCCGCAAGCTCCAGCACCCATCCCAGGTGGTACAGCTCCTCGGTCGCCTGCGCCTCGTCGTCGCAGTCGAGCTCCACGTAGACACAGACCTTTGCCTCGTCGTCGAGCGCCGGCAGCGAGGCAAACGCTGTCGACTGCTCGCGCTGGCGACGCAGGATATCCAGGGCGCCAGCATCGAAATACTCAATAGCGGCGGCATGGGACAGCACGGGGCGCACGGAATCGGTAAAGGACACCGCCTTGTCCTCGCTATCGAAAAAGCAACTCACACCCCATACGACCGAAGGCGCCGCCTGCAGGGCGATCTCGAGCTCGGTAATGACGCCGAGCGTGCCGCAAGCACCGATAAAGAGGTCGATGGCGTCCATTTCGTCCGCAACGAAATAGCCTGAGGCATTTTTTGTCTCGGGCATGGTATAGCCGGGAAGATCGAGCTCGAGCGTACGGCCCGCTGCCGTCACGAGCGACAGGTGGCGGCAGCGGGCAAAAGCCTCGCCGCGCTGAAGCTCAAGCAAATCGCCATCAGCCAGTGCGACGTGAAGTCCCGTGATATGTGGGCGCATGGGACCGTAGGCGTAGCTGCGGGCACCAGAGGCGTTACATGCCGCCATGCCGCCCAGACAGGCAGACGTCTCGGTGGGATCGGTGGGAAAGAACTGCTCGGGGGCCTCTTGAAACTCATCGTAGGCCTTAAGCGATGCCTGGTCCCAACCAGCAGTCGGCAGCACCTTCTTGCTCAGCTGCTTGCGCAGCTCCGAGAGCACAACGCCCGGCTCCACGCGCAGCAGAAATTGGCCTTGTTCATCGCGGCGAAGGCCCAAGTAGCGATTCATACGGGAAGTATTGAGGATATGCCCGCCGTGGGGCACGGCACCGGCGGCAAGGCCGGTTCGGGCGCCCTGAACCGTTACCGGGACACGCTCGGCATGGAGCTTTTCCAAAATGGCACGGACCTCGTCTTCCGTTGTCGGAAACGAGATGCTCGATGCTTCGCCCGATGCGCGAGATTCATCGCGGCCATACTCTTCGAACTCGTCGGTGAAGGGTTTGATGGTTGCAGACACGCGAACTCCCCCTTTAGCTAACTACAGTGTTTGCAGGGAGATGTTACCGCATCGTTTCGTCGACGTGTTCGAGACCGTCTCCATAATTGGCGATTTTTACGTTCGTGCAATTCGGCGAGCGGCTTGATTTCCTCGGCAGACGATGCTTTTGACACATATCGCCCCGCCGTCGCCGACCGCTCGATTGTCGCTCGAAAAAAGTTGAAGTAATTTTTTCCACCTTTTACCTGCGGAGATGTCAATCCGTCAAGCATTTGGTCAGAAATTGGTCAAGTAGCGGCTGATACGGTCGGCGTCGACAGCCAAAACCGATAGAAGTTTTGGCCCCAGAAGCAGGGAGGTTCCCATGGCATATTACTGGCCCCAGTACGGCGTCGCCATCGAGGTCGACGACGATCCCTATCTCCTACCTTTCGACGAAGAGGCGTTCCCCGATACGGCGGTCTATCACGTCACCACCGATATTATCTGCGACCCCGAGTCGTTCTCGGCGCTCGCCCACCACATCGCGCGTATCCACGACATTGAGCTGCCTCACGACTTTGACGAGCTCATCTACTCGCGCCGCCTGATGCTTCACATGCTCTTTGGAGCGGACCCGTCCACGTTCGCACGTGTCTATACCACCAAGGACGCCGCATGAGTGCGAAGAAGCCGCCCCGCCTCGCAGGACTGGGGCGTCGCAAGAAACTCGTCGTTGTCTGCCTGGCTATCGTCTGCGCCCTCATCGCCGTAGGGCTATACGCCTGGCAGTCGCAGCCCGTGCCCGAAGCGGGCGCCTCAGTCACGACTGCAGAGGGTAAATCGCGACAAGAAATCCAAGATGAGCTCGATGCCATCGTCCGCGACAACATGATGACGATTTCGGTCGCGCCGGTCGCTCAGCTGCAGGAGGACGGCAAGCTGCGCGTCAACGTACAAAACGTCCAAGACAATAAATTTCCCCAGCGATTCCGCGTCATCCAAAACGACGAGACCATGTACGAATCCGGCGTGGTCGAGACCGGCAAGACAATCGAGACGTGCCCCGCCGGCGACATCAAGGAAGGCGAGGCGTACATCGAGATTCAGGCACTCGATGCCAAGACCCTCGACAGCCACGGCAATCCGACACGTGTCAAGGTACGGGTTGAGCAAACCGAGAACTAGTTTTTTCAGCCGACGCGGCACCGCACGCATTTCACCAGCATTCGTCCAATCATCGCGGGGACGGCCCGCGGCGAATAGAAAGGAACGACCATGGACATCACCAGGAACATGAACGGAGCCAGAGCGCTCGTCGTGGGCGCAGGGCTCGCGCTCGCGCTCGCAATGGGCGCCGCCCCGACGCCAGCTATGGCAGCCGGGCGCGTTGGAACCACGAAAGTAATGGTCAGGACCGAGATCGACAACGTTGAGTTCAAAGTTCCGACGGTTATTCCCTTCGTCGCCAAGGCCGACGGCACGCTTCAGGGCCCCTCAGAAGACGCGACCACCATCGACAATCATTCGGCCTACGGCATCCATGTCACCAACATGAAGATCGACGCCATGAACACCTGGACCATTGCCGCCGACGCCAAGGCCGGAACCGCGCAGAACTCCATCGACTTTAAGGTCGGCCCCGACGGCGCACTCCAGAACGCCAGCGCCGCAATGCAGGGGACGGGCCTCGATCTTTCCAAGAATGCAGCCTTCGACATGGGCTACCAGGGCATTGCCGGCGGCACGGACAAAATTAAGCTCAAGACAAGCGGAAACGTCGCCCGCGTCACACGCGACATCTTCCACGTAACCGGCGAAGGCGATCAGGTTGCAACGATCACCTGGACGGTCGAGCCCGGTGCGCACACGGCATAAGGCCGTCGCCCTGGCCGCCGCCGTCAGTATCCTAGCGTGTGGGCCAGCTATGGCCTTTGCCCAGCAAGAACAGGCGCGGGCCGCCACGCAAGTGACGGTCGACCTCTCGGAGCTCGACCGCGGCAACTGCGAGGAACCGTTGGCACAGACAGACGACAGACGATGGCTCTTGGCAGCAGGCGCCACAGCAGCAGGCGCGGGAACCGCCGGCCTCGGTCTGCACATCAAACGCAGCCAGAAATGAAACACGGACAGGCCGCACTAAATTAGCTAAGGAGACTTCATGGCATCGAAGAACCTTTTGCCCGTTGTCGCACTCTGCGGCGCGCTCGCAACCGGAACGCCTGTCGCCGCTTGGGCGACTCCCGCCATGGCGGACTCCTTGCCGGCAGCCCTAAGCTCCGCACCAAATCCGTCGAGCGCCATTGCGTGCAAGCGTTTTTCGATCGCACAGGCCACAATCTCAACCTCGGGATGCCTTCGTCGTAATACGGACGGCTCGATAGTCGTGGATATCAATCGTTCGAACAAGGCAAACGGCTCCCAGGCGGGGTGCGCCGTCTGCACGTGGCGCTCAGTTGTGCTCGATGCGGATGGCGATCCATACAATTTGGAGATGCGCATCGACATCGCTTCGGTCGATGACTCGGCGAACGGAGCGAAGGTCGCCTTCGACGGTACGTTTTTCGAGAAAGGAGGCGGTATATGTCTGGGCTGCGCCGCCGCGAATGCAGACGATGCGCAGCCCACCCTCTCATTCACGGCATCGTTGCGGCTGACCAAAGCCGGTACCGATGCCATCGCGGCGGGAGAAGCGTCCCTGCTGTTCTGCGCCGTCAGCACCAAAGACACAGACGCTCATTTCGAGAAGCCAGCCGGATCACTCAGCCTTACACGAGGGATAGAGGCAGGCCCTATTGAAATCGATGCCCACGCGCAAAGCAGGCAACGCATTCTTGCCGACCCGGCGCTTCTCGAAATGGAGTGGAACGGATCCGGAGCTATCGGAATTCTCCCCTCCGCGCTTAACGCCAAGACGCTCCCCTCAAACGACGAACCCATCAACGCAACCATACAAGAAGGGAGCACGGACAAAGAAGCAGGTGCGGGCGACACGCCGTCGCCGACAAACAGCGCCCCAGCTTCTTTCGAAGCACCGAATGAGCCCGCTGCCGATCCAAACGATCCCGAGCTCGCGGACAGTCTGGGGCTTGCTGATCCTCAGGAGATCGATGAAGGTAACTGCTGCGTGCTTGCCGCGCTCGACCACACAGAGGTCATCGACGCCGCGAACATCGAAGTTGCCGCCGCCAATCAGCCCGTCCGCAAGTCGGCCATCATCGCATTTCCTGAATCCATCGAAGTCGTCTTTTTGCCATCGGGCGAGGTCGTGGCCCCAACACTGCTCACCTTGTTGGGCGCCAAGAATACTCGAAACGAAATTAAAAAGGTCACGGTTGTCGACCCTGCAACCACCGCTAAACTGCGTCTATACGCCGTTGCCCCAAACGGAGGCAAGACCTTGGAATTCGATGGCGACACACTTCTAGCCTGGCGACGTCTGGACATTATGCAAGACGTCTCGTATCAGATCGAACTCGAAGGGTTTGATCGTGCCCGCGATGCCAATATCATCGCCGCGGCTATTGAATCCCCACAGCGGCTTATGACACTGCGCTTTGACTACTATCCCTATGTCCCGACAACCACCTGAGGCTTAAATGCTGCGCATCATTCCTAATACCACTTATATAACGTATTAGATGAGTCGCGATGTGCCTCGCATTTCGTTCTGCTACGATTGCCACGTTGGCATCAATACAGGAGGGCTCATGCCGGGCTTGGGAACAATCATCAACGTTGCGCTTTTAGTTGCGGGCGGTCTTTTGGGATTAGCGGGCGGCCGCTTCATTACACCGCGCATCCAAGACACGCTCATGAAAGCATCGGGGCTGTGCGTCCTGTTTATCGGCCTGGGCGGCACCATGCAAAAGATGCTCATCATCGATGGAAAGGCGCTAGCGACCACCGGTACCACCATGCTCATCGTCTCGTTCGCCCTCGGCTCGCTCATCGGCGAGGCCATCAACTTGGAGGCCGCCATCGAGAACCTTGGCGAATGGCTCAAGCGCAGGACTGGCAGTGAGGACGATAACGAATTCACCAATGCTTTTGTCTCGACTTCACTCACCGTGTGCATCGGCGCCATGGCCATTGTGGGATCGATTCAGGACGGCCTGCTCGGCGACTGGTCAACGCTTGCCCTCAAGGGCGCACTGGACTGCATCATCGTCTGCACCATGACGGCCTCGCTTGGCCGTGGCTGCATCTTCTCCGCCCTGCCCGTCGCCGTGTTCCAGGGGACGATCACGCTGTTTGCCGGCGCGCTCTCCCCCATCATGACCGCAGCAGCCCTCAACAGCCTTTCGCTCGTAGGCTCCATGCTCATCTTCTGCGTCGGCGTCAACCTCATCCGTCCTCAGACCTTCCGCACGGCCAATATGCTTCCCTCCGTCGTCATCGCCGTCATATACGCCCTCCTGTTCTAAATCTATCAACGCAGCGGTATCTCGAACATCTGTTTGATGCTGTGCTATGATATGAGGTCACCGTAGCTGCGTTCGAGAGGAGGAGCGGTGGCCGACCAGGACATCAAGATGCTCATCGAGCGCATTATGGCCGAGGCCCGGACCCATCAGTCCGCCCGCTTCTCAAACGAAATCTACGCAGACGAGCCGATTCTCAAAACCGGCCGACAGATGCAGAATTTCCTCCCCGACCAGTACCGTAAAATGCGCGAGATATCGCGCTGGCAGGATGACCCCAAGGGCGGTGCGGGCCGCTGGCTTTCGGAAGCCGAGCTTTTTTACCGCCAGGGCCTGCTGATGGCCGACTTTGAGGACGACTGTCCCTACAACGGCACCTTTAAGTCGTACTTTCCCACCTACAACGCCATGAGCGACCGGCAACTGCGCGGCTACTTTACCTGGCGTGCCCAAGTGCGCCGCGGAGCCGTCGAGGAAACGTCTACGTCCTTTGCCTTTCTGTATCTCTATGAGCTGATCTGCGGCATTGGCGTAGATAATCCACTCGACGGTTTTAACAAGATCAAGGCTTTTTGGGATGTCTATCGCGCCTTCGAGCCCGGCATCGACCGGTTTGCGCGCGTGTGGCTGCAAGATTACGCCGTGTTCCACGGGCTCGACCCCAAGCTGCTTCGCGACTCTAAAACCGTCATGTTCGATAACGCCCTTATCGAACTGCGGCGCGCGGCACGAGACCTTGTACCGGCACCGTCCGGCCAGACCCCTAAGCGTCGCAAAACCTCCGAGCCCACGCTCCCCCTTCCGCCCGATGAGGTGCGCGAGGAGCGACTCATGGCCGCCATCAACGCCCTCTCCACGTACAACCTAAGTAGCTCGCGGCTCGACCGCAGCCACCACCGCGATCTGCGCCACGTGGCGTGCGCCGTGTATGTCCGCATGGCGCGCTACTATGACACGCACCGAAAGACCGGCATCGTGGCAAGTTTATTTGGGGAGGAGACGGCAATGCCCTACACCATGTTTGCCTCGGCCGTATTCTTTGCGCCCGAGCGCCACGAGGACTGCGAATACCGTCTGGACCCCATCCATATCTACCGTTGCCAAAACGGTTTTTGGGAATGCATGCGGATTCACGGCAGCAGACAAAAGAGCAGCAAACTTGGCGAGATGATGCGCGCCTGCGACCAACGCCTGCGCCTGGCCCTGGACCCTGCCCATCCCCTGAAGGAAGAAAAGGTCCCCAAATATCTGGCCAAGATTATCGATGACGAGATTGTGGCATGGCTTTCGTGGGACGCCGCACACCAGCCCGTCAAGATCGATATCGATTTGAGCCAGCTGGGGCACATTCGGAGCGCTGCCGCACAAACGCGCGAAGCGCTTTTGATCGACGAGGAACGCGAGGACGGCGCGTCCGCAGAAGCCGAGGCAGCGGACTCAGGGCAACCGGAAGCCGAGCCCGTAGCCGACGCGATGGTCGAGGCGGTCGCGGCGGCTGCAGGGCAGGACAAGTCCGACGAGCCGACCATATCCACCGAACAGTTTGGTGTCGTGGCACCGCTTCTCGCGCCGACGCCCGCGTTCGCAGCTGCTACGCCCGCTGACGCCACGAACGAACTCGCGCCCGCCGCAGACGCCTATCTCCGCGCGCTGCTCGAGCACAACGCAGTACAGGCGGAATCGGCGGTAGTGCAATCGGAGCAGAGCGAGGACATGCTCGTCGATACCATCAACGAGGCGCTCTTTGACCTGGTGGGCGACACCGTAATTGAATTTAGCGCGGCAGGGCCGCAGATTATCGAGGACTACGAAGCAGACGTGAGAGGATACCTAGACCATGAGTGATACCGCATCCGCAGCACCTCGCGTGCCCAAGCGCGTCGCTGCCGTCATTCTCAACTCGCTCAAGGGCGGCGTGGTCCCGCGCATCGGTCTTCCTTACATCACCGTAGGGCGCGAGGTCGAGATCCGCGCCCTGCTCACCGATCTGAGTCTCATCGCCGACGGTGGCGCGAGCTTCCGCTTTCTGGTCGGTCGTTACGGCGCCGGCAAGAGCTTTTTGCTCCAGACTATCCGCACGCACGCCATGGGCGAGGGATTCGTCGTCGCTGATGCCGACCTGTCGCCCGAGCGCCGCCTGCAGGGCGGTCAGGGACAGGGCCTTGCCACCTACCGCGAGCTCATCCGCAATATATCGACCAAGACGCGCCCCGAGGGCGGTGCGCTTAACCTTATTCTGGATCGCTGGGTCGCCTCGTGTGCCGACGTCGACGAGTCGGTCGTCAATGCCCAACTAGCCCCGCTCGAGGAGATGGTCCACGGCTTCGACTTCACCCGCATGCTCCGCCGCTATCGCATGGCCGCATCCGGGGGCGACGAAGAGGCCATGAGCCGCGTGACCAAATGGATTCGCGGCGAATACCGCACCAAGAGCGAGGCACGCGCCGAGCTGGGCTCCTCGACCATCATCAGCGATGACGACTGGTACGACTACGTTAAGCTCATTGCGCGCTTTTTGGTCTGCAGCGGCTACAAGGGCATGCTGGTGCTCATCGACGAACTCGTGAATCTGTATAAGATTCCCAACGCCATCACGCGCCAATACAACTACGAGAAGATCCTGACCATGTACAACGACACGCTCCAGGGCAAGGCGCAGTACCTGGGCATGATCATGGGCGGCACGCCAACCTCCATCGAAGACCGCCGCCGCGGCGTGTTCTCCTACGAGGCCCTGCGCAGCCGACTCGCTCAGGGCCGCTTTGCGCGCGAAGACCTTAAGGACATGCTCGCGCCCATCATCCGCCTGCAGCCGCTCACCTACGAGGAGCTACTGGTGCTCATCGAAAAACTCATGCAGATCCATGCCGGCTACTTTGGCTGGACGCCCACGCTTGCCGAAAACGACTTGGTGGACTTTCTCAAGATTGAGTTCGGCCGCGTGGGAGCCGATACGCACTTGACGCCGCGTGAGGTTATCCGTGACTTTATCGAGCTGCTCGATATCCTGTGTCAGAACCCCGATGCAAATGTGGCCGAGCTGCTGCAAAGTGTCGGCGGCGACGCGCTGGCGCCGGCAGCCGCAACAGGCGACACCGGCACCGCAGGCGGCGACCGCAACTTCGCCGAGTTCACCATCTAACCTACCAAAAAGGGACAGGTTTATTTTGGCAGGTTTTATCTGGGCAAACGTTGAAGCAGTAATGCAGCAAGCCGTTGCCAGCTGCGTTGAGAGATTCGTTGTTGAAAGGAGGCCCCGTGAACGCCTTTGACCGCTACGCCCCGTTTATCCAAGACTTCATCTACTCCCACGATTGGGAGAGTCTACGCTCTATCCAGGTTGCAGCAGCTGATGCCATCTTTAACACGCAAGATAATGTGCTCTTGACGGCATCCACGGCTTCCGGCAAAACCGAGGCAGCCTTCTTTCCCATCCTGACCGAGTTTTGGGAGAACCCGCCCGCGAGCGTGGGCGCCCTCTACATTGGCCCCCTCAAAGCACTCATCAACGACCAGTTCGTTCGCCTCAACGATCTGTGCGAAGAGGCCGATATCCCCGTCTGGCACTGGCACGGAGATGTCTCGCAGTCGCACAAGGCAAAGCTCATCAAAAAGCCGAGCGGCATCCTACAGATTACGCCCGAGTCGCTCGAGGCACTCCTGATCCATAAGCACATGGCGATCCCGCGCATGTTTTGCGACCTGCGCTACGTCGTCATCGACGAGGTCCATTCGCTTATGCGCGGCGATCGAGGCGGGCAGACGCTCTGCCTTATCGAGCGACTCTCGCGCATGGCCGGCGTGCAGCCCCGCCGCATTGGCCTTTCGGCTACCATCGGCGACCCCGAGCGCACGGGCGCTTTTCTCTCACAGGGAACGGGACGCGACTGCGTTATCCCCCGTTTCGAGGAACCGCGCCGCGTATGGCGTATCTCCATGGAGCACTTCTACAACTCGGGTCCCCAGGCGCAGCAACGAGGATTCGAAAGCACGGGTCCTCAAGAGGCCGAAGTGCTTGCGTGCGAGCGCATTGAGGCAGCGGCACCCGCGGCACTGCCCGTCAGCACCCAAGACATGCGCCATAGCGGACAGCTCACGCAGGAGGAACGCCGCCAACGTCGCGAGCATACACGGGGCAAGGCTGCCCCCAAGGACAGTCGCACTTCCTCAGCCCCCGAGGGCGAAGTCGACATCCCACAGGTAACCGAACAGGCGCCGCTCAACCCCACCGACACCGCACCCGACAACGCCGACCCCGGCATAGGCTACATCTTTGAACATACCCGCGGCCGCAAGTGCCTGGTCTTTGCCAACTCGCGCGAGGAGGCAGAGGCCGTGTGCTCCATGTTGCGAAGCTACTGTGAAAACCGGCACGAGCCCGACCGCTTTCTCATCCACCACGGCAACCTTTCGGCATCGTTACGCGAGACGGCAGAAGAGCTCATGCGCGACGAGGAACAGGCACAGACAACCGTCACCACCTCTACGTTGGAGCTCGGTATCGATATCGGCCGCCTGGAGCGCGCGTTCCAGATCGATGCACCGTTTACCGTCAGCTCCTTTTTGCAGCGCATGGGGCGCACGGGCCGCCGCGATCTTCCGCCCGAGATGTGGTTTGTCATGCGCGAGGAGGAGCCCGAGCCGCGCACGATGATGCCCGAGACTATTCCCTGGAAGCTCCTCCAGGGCATCGCGCTCGTACAGCTCTATCGCGAGGAAAAGTGGGTCGAGCCGCCCGAGCTCGATCGACTCCCCTACAGTCTGCTCTATCACCAGACCATGTCGACCCTCGCCAGTACCGGAGAACTCACGCCGGCAGAGCTTGCCCAGCGCGTGCTCACACTCAGCTATTTCCACCGCATCTCGGCCGATGACTATCGCGTACTGCTGCGTCACCTCATTACAATCGACCATATCCAAGTCACCGAGGGCGGCGGGCTCATCGTGGGTCTCGCGGGCGAGCGCATCATTAACAACTTTAAATTCTACGCCGTATTCCAGGAAAACGAGGAGTTCACCGTTCGCAGCGAGTCGGCCGAGTTGGGCACGATCGTCAATCCTCCTCCGCCCGGTGAGCGCATCGCCATCGCCGGACACTGCTGGATTGTCGAGGAAGTGGACTGGAAGCGTCATACCGTCTTTGCCACGCAGGTCAAGGGCCGTGTGCCGGCCTACTTTGGCGACTGCCCCGGCGACATCAATACACACGTACTCGAACGCATGCGCAAGGCGCTCAACGAGCACGCGACATATCCGTACCTTATGGGTAACGCACGGGCCCGCCTGGCGCAGGCTCGCCATACGGCCGAGATTTCGGGTGCGGGAACCAAACCGCTCATTAACCTGGGCGGCGACACCTGGGTGCTCTTCCCCTGGCTGGGCAGCTACGCCTTTCTGGCGCTTGAACGTATACTCAAGATTAAATGCGCAGCGGAGCTTGGCCTTCGCGGGCTCGATCCGTCGCGTCCATACTTTATGCAGTTCAAGATGAAGGCCGACGAGGAGACGTTCTTTGATGTGCTCGCCGCCGAGGCCGAGAAGGACTTCGATCCCATCGAGCTCGTCTATCCCGGCGAGGTGCCTTATTTTGACCGCTACGACGAGTTTGTTCCCGAAGAGCTCGTGCGCAAGGGCTTTGCCGAAGGCGTGCTCGACATCGAGGGCATGAAGCAGCGCGTCCTCAGCTGGCGCGACCACACATAAAACGGGGCCGACTATATGAGTAGTCAATTTGGGACGGGGCTATTTTAGCTACCCCCGCCGCCAATCGGCCAACCCGTTCACGCTACCTGCAGGGGTAGCTAAAATAGCCCCGTCCCAAAAAGACTACTCCCCATAGGTTAGTCGTATAGGGCGGTGCCGAGGAAGTCGGTATCGAAGGACACGGCTTCGGCAAAAGCGTAGTCGCCGTCGCTGGCGATGAGCAGGTAGTTTTCCTCGCCGCCGAACTCCGCATCGCCACATGGGACCACCCAAACGTGGTCGAACACCTCGAGCGCCGTGGCGGCGCAATCGCGCAGGAACGACACATCGCTCCCCTCGTTTGCGCTCACGATATTGGCCACGTAGATACCCCCGGGGTTCAGGCTGCCTCGCACCAAACGCAACGCCTCAACCGTCGCCAGCTCGCGCACGGGCTCGACACCGCCAAAGCAATCGCTCACGACCACGTCGTAGCGACGATGGCCCACGCTCGTCACGCCCAGGTACGAGCGAGCCTCAGCGGTAATCACTCGCAGGCGATCGCCCACCGTGCGCTCCAGCTCGTCCAGGTAGAACCAACGGCGCGCCAGGCGCGTAATCTCGGCATCGTACTCAATGACGTCCATGCGCAAGCTCTCGTGCGACATCAGCGCAAACTTGGGATAGGCAAACCCGCCGCCGCCCAGCATAAGCATGCGGTCGATGCCGCGACCATAAGCGTCACGCATTGCGTCCTCGGCCTCAAACACATCGTCAAATGCACGATAATACGCAAAGACTGGCTCCGCCCAACGATCGCCAACATAGCTCGCGCTTTGGTAGACGCCGCCCTGTACGAGCACGCGGACCTCGTCACCGCTCTCGTCGTGCACGCGCTTCACACGTGCCAACCCGTTGCGGGTACGTGCGACCTGCAAACAGGCAGCACGAACAGCGACGGCGGCCGCACCAAGCGCCGCGGCTCCCAGGGCGACGCCGGCAACAACGCCAGCGGAAACACTCGGCTTGTTCATCTAGAGCTCCTTTTGCAGATAGAGACCATGGTCGCAAAAACCCAGGTGGCGATAGTACTCGCGCGTACCGATCGCGCTGATCACGTTGATGTGCGTATACCCCGCATCCCGAGCAATCCGGCACGCACGCTCCACGAGCAGACGCCCCAGACCGTGATGCTGAGCCGCCTGGCCCTGATCGCCCACACGTGCCGCCATACCATACACGTGCACCTCGCGAATCATTGCCTCCTCCGGCATCGTCGGCAGCTCGTCCGCATGTGCGGCAACAAAAGCGCGATCGGGCAGCGACAACCGCAAAAAGCCAGCAATCTTGCCCCGCGGCGTCACCCACTGCAAAAAGTGCTCGTAAGTCACCGGCGTCTCGTACGCCACTTCCTCATCAAGAGATAGCTCATCCAAGTCGGCACCCGCCGTGCTGATCTCGCGATAGCGAATCTCACGCACCGTCGCACCCTCACCCCGAGCAGCCAGGCGGTTCTCGACGAGCTGACGCAGGTTGGGCTTCTTGTTGCCCACCATAATGTCGTCGGAACTAAAGTCGCGAATCATACGGCTAATGCGGCAGAACGCCGGCGTCACTACGATGTCGTCGGCCAACACATCGAGCAGCTCTTCCTCGGTATAGGGACGCCACTCGCCGCGCTCATAGCAGCCCACCAGACGCGAGCCCTCGATGAGCGCGCACGGGTAGACCTTGACCTCGTCGGGCATAAAGGCGCCCTCGGTCATAAAGCGCTCGTAGTCACGCTTGTCCCCCTCGGGCGTGGCGCCCAGCAAGTTGAGCATAAAGTGCGCGTGGATCTTAAAGCCAAATAGGCGCGCAAGCGAAAACGCTCGCTCGATCTGTGCCACCGTGATACGACGCTCGTTAATGTCGAGCAGATGCTGGTCGAGGCTCTGGATGCCCATCTGAATCTTCGTGCAGCCCAAACGACGGATGAGCGTGAGAGCCTGTGGCGTCACGGCATCGGGGCGCGTCTCGATAACGAGTCCCACCACGCGATGCTTCGCCGTCTCGTTGATGCGCTGCTGACGCTCGAGCTCCTCCATCGTTGCCGTCTGCCACTCGGCAACCTCACCCCACGGCGTACCGGGGCCGTACAGGCGTCGCACTGCACGGTTATAGCCACCCACGGCAGCATCTACGCGCCCCTGCTCGTCGGCAACGCCAGCAGCGAGCTCAGCCTCGTCTGTCGCAATGCCGGCGGCCCGATAGCGCTCGCGACGCTCCGCCACCACCGGCGGCAGGGCATCGGCGGGAGCGTCATCGAGCAGGCGCCCCGCCTCGGCACGACTGATGCCCGGACGCGCCAGCATGGGGTTGGCCGCCACGCCGGCGACGGCATCGTCATTGAGCGCACGGAAAAGCTCCGACATAAACCACGTCTGATACCCTTGCGGATAGTCGCTCCAGGTGCCACCGAGCACGATGAGCTCGATCTTATCGGTCGCATGACCCATCTGCGAAAGCGCCGTCAAACGGGCACTCACCTGCAGATACGGGTCGAAGCAGTTTTGCTCCGCACGGGCACACGCCGGCTCGGCATGCAGATAGCTCTTGGGCATGCGCAGGTCGTTGGGGCAAAACAGGCAATCGCCCGAGCACGGCCACGGCTTGGTGATGACGGTAATGGTCGCCACGCCCGAAGCCGTGCGACGAGGCTTCATGCGCAGCACCTGCAGCAGTCGACGTTCCAGCTCGGCATCGACATTCCACCCAGCCCAACGAGCCGGCTCCTCGCGCTTCACCCGCTGGTAAAACGGCAGCAGGCGACGCTTGGCCAAATCGCGCTTGTCGGCGCCCTCACGGCGCGCCTCGGCATGTATCAATTTGACGAGCACCTTGTCGTCCACGGTCTCACCGCGACGCAGGGCCTCGAGTATGTTCAAAATAATCTGTTCCATGACCCCATTGTAAAGGCAAAGGCGCCGGAGCCAGTCACGGCCCCGGCGCCTCCATCAAAGAGCATGCCTATATGTACCGATCTCCGAAAACCGCCCATCACTCCGAATCAAACGACATGTCGCCCGAACCGACCTTAAAGCGATACGTGGCAGACTTATCACCGTTGTCGAATTCATGATTCAAAGTGGTCTCGCCATCGTAGCCAAGCGGAAGGAAATCACTCTCGAAGTCACCGCTGCCCACGGTGAGGCGCGCCTTAAAGCCCGTAGAGTTCGGAACCGTTATCTCCACATCGCCCGAGCCCACGCTTACATCCATCGACTTCGCGGGGGCCTGGTAGAGCTCGAACGTCACATCGCCCGAACCGACCTCGGCATTCAGGGTGTCGGTCACGGTACCCGCAAACTCGACGTCTCCCGAGTCCAACGTCAAATCGAAGTCGTGGCACGCAATGTCCGTGATCGTCAGGTCTCCCGACCCCACATTCGCCGAAATGTCCATCATGTTATCGGCAAGCTCGCGCGGCAGCTCGATGGTGACCGTACGATCGATGGCTCGCTCGTCATCGCAGTCGGACTGGCCAATCTTGAGCGTAGAGCCCTCAACCTCGGCCAGATGCCGAGTGGCGCCATAGAAAGCAGATACCCCCTTTGCAACACGACCACTCTCGATGACTCGCACCGACCCACCGGAAACGTGCCTGACCTCGACCGTGCCCGACATCACATCCAGGTCAAGTGACTGGAAGGAGCCGGCATCAAAGGTCACGCTCGAAAGCTGCTGAGGCTGAGCGGAATAATCGCCACCATTATGAGAATCGTCTTCGTCAACCACATCGTCCATCCCAAACAAGCCGGATGCAATATTGCCGAGACCCCACGGGCCATCAAAATGAATCAATATCCGCGAAGTGCCAAAGACAAGTCCAATAATGAGCACAAAGGCTCCGATGCCAACGATCAGGCGCACCTTCGATTCATGCGAGAGTTTCATCATTCATCACCCTCTTTGACGCTCGGCTCAGCGGTGATCGCGGTAGTCACGTCAGTATCAACCGCAGCGGAAACATCCTGAGCCTTAGCCGCCTCCGGCGCCGGACCAACCTGAATATCCCCGCGCGCCCAATCACCATCGAGCGCACGCGCCACCCAGTGATAGATGGGGATCGTAAAGAAGATCAGCGCGGCAAAGGGGCCGGCACCAAACAGGAACATCAGCAAAAAGAACAGCAGCCAGCACACGGCCCAATACGGGAACGACTGGAACGGCCCCTTCACCGGAGTAACGCTGGTCGCACCGGCACCCGCCACCTGAGCCGTCGCCGCATTAGCTGCCTGCGCGCTCCAACTTGCCGCTTGCGCCGCCTTGGCAGCCGCATCACTCGCCTGCGTTGCCGCCTCGGTAGCTCGTGCCGCCGCCTCATGGGTGCGGGCACGCTCCGCCGCCTCGGCCTCGCGCTGACGGGCGCGGTCCTCGTTCTCAAACTCGATATCGTCCTCGATCTCATCGCTCGGATTGAGCAGCTCGTCCAAACTCACGCCATAGAGTTTGGCAAGCGAGATCAGGTTCTCGGTATCGGGCGAGCTCTCCGCGCGTTCCCATTTACTGACCGCCTGACGTGACAGCCCCAGCTTTCGCGCCAAACCTTCTTGGCTAAAACCCTTGCTGCGACGAAGGTCGGCGAGCCGCTGTGCAGTTTCTACATTCATGGTTCCTCCTATGTGATGCCAGCCGTGCCGCCGGACCGTTTTTGTTCTTAAGGCGCCTTGCACAGTTAAAAATCTATCCGCCACCGCCAAAAGCATGCCACCTATTCTAGTGAGATTTTTGACAACCGGCGGTTGCGGGCATATATGAGCTGCGGAAATGTGTCCAAACAAAGCAATGACCCGCAGCTCGGTTGTCCCCGTTGCGGCGTTAACGGTAGTATGGTCGTACTGTTTATTCCGCACCGCCAACGGAGGGAGTTCCGCGCCGTGAACCGCGATTTCGCCTCATCGCTCATTCAGCTCAACAATACGTTCTATCGCGAGCACTCCGCCTCCTTTTCCGATACGCGCCAGGCCCCGTGGCCCGGCTGGGTGCGCACCATGGACATCGCGCTCGGACAGCTCGACGTCGCCACCATCGAGCACCCCGTCCGCGTCTTCGATCTTGCCTGCGGCAATATGCGATTCGAGAACTTTGCCGCCGGCGGCGCACTTGCAGCCAAGGGCGTCGATGGCGCAAACCCCGCGGCAGATGCCAACTGCCCATTTGAGTTCTATGGTGTCGACTCGTGCCAAGACCTGGCGATCGATGCCCGTGGCCACGCCCTGCGAATTCCCAACCTGCACTTCCAGGAACTCGACGTGCTCGATGCCCTCATGAGGCTCAACCCCGCCGAGACGCCCGACGTGCTTTTCGATGCCCCGCTCGCCGACATCTCGGTCTGCTTTGGCTTTATGCACCACGTGCCGTCGTGTGAGTACCGCGTGCGCGTGCTCGACGCCCTAGTGCGCCAGACACGCCCGGGCGGCATCATCGCCATCAGCTTTTGGGAGTTTATGAATGACGAGCGCATGGCGCGCAAGGCCGTTCGCGCCGAAGCCCGCGCCGAGCTCACCCCGCCGTTTGAGGGCTACGACTCCGCGCAGTTTGAGGTCGGCGACCACCTCATTGGCTGGCAAAACGACCGCCATGCCTACCGCTATTGCCATCACTTTGACGATCAGCAGATCACCGACCTGGTACGCGGCGTCCGTACGTTCTACAAGAGCGGCGAGGTCCCCGTGCGCGAGCTTGAGCGTTTCCATGCCGACGGTCGCAGCGGCGAGCTCAACCGTTACGTGATTCTCAAGCGCCTGTAGGCATCGACGACTCGCCGCCGAGCCGCATCGCAATTTTCGGGCAAACTATGTCCACCCTTTTCCAACCCATTGACGGAACGCGCGGCCATGCGTTCCATACGTATGACCAAGGAGCCTCATGGGAGCCGTCCACGTTCGCACGCCTAAGAACTTTGTGCTCGAGGAGCGCCTGGAGCGCTACGCCGACGCGATTGAGACGAACCCCGAGGCCTATGCCGGTAATTGGCGCGAGGTCTGTGCGCCCGCAGGCAACAAGCCCTTCGAGCGCCTTCACCTGGATCTTGGCTGCGGCAAGGGAACGTACCTTGTAGAGCGCGCGGCCCACGAGCCAAACACCCTCTTTATCGGTATGGATCAGGAGCCCATCTGCATCGCCTATGCCGCGCAGAAAATCTGCGAGCAAGGGCTGTCCAACGCACTCGTCCTGCCCCGAGGCGCCGCATCGCTACCGCAGCTGTTTACCGCAGGCGAGCTCGATGCCATTACCATCAACTTTCCCACGCCGCAGCCCAAGGCCAAGTACGCCAAAAAACGACTCGTCCATGTCGACCACCTGATGCTCTACCGCCCGCTCTTTTCAGCCGGCGCTACCGTCACGCTGCGCACCGACAGCAAGCCACTGCGCGACTACACCCTGGGGCAGTTTGCCGCGGCCGGCTACGACACGCTTTGGGTAAGCGACGACGTCCGCCGCGACCATCCCGAGCACCCCGAGACCGAATATGAATGCCGCACACGCGAGATGGGTGCCACCGTCTATGGCATTTGCGCCACACCCGGCGCGCAGCCCAGTGACGATGCGCTCGCGGCAGGCCGTGTGCAGGAGCAAAGCCTTGCCTGCTACCTGCCCGATAACCTCGATGAGCTCACCTATGTACCTCTGGGCATGGAAGAGGCCGTTGAGAACTTTAAAAACCGCGCCCGCAAGGGCAAAAAGCGCCTGCCTCAGGAACGCTAGTACCGCGCGCCCATTTCCTGCATTTTCTCGCGCGCTGGCACCCCGCGCCGCCGCTACGCCATAATAGTTGGCGGACAAACGGCGAGAGAAAGCAACCACATGGCACAGACCACGACAGATACCGCCGCCAGCACCGTCTCCGGCGCCGGCGCTGCCAGCTCATTCTCGGGCGGCACGGGAACCGAAGCCGAGTTCGGCTCGCTCGGCGCGCTCTCCCCCACCTGGTGGGAACCCGAGGACGGCAGCGAGCCCGAGCCGTGGCTCACACCCGACCAGGCCTTCGAGCGCTTCTTTGAATGGACGAGCAATCGCGGTATTGAGCTGTGGGACCACCAGGAAGAGGCCCTCATGGACCTGGCCGCCGGAGATCATGTCATTTTGGGAACACCGACCGGATCGGGCAAGTCGCTTGTCGCACTGGGCATGCTCTTTATGGGCATGGCGCAGGGCAAACGCTGCTACTACACGGCTCCCATCAAGGCTCTGGTCAGCGAAAAGTTCTTCGACCTGGTACAGGTACTTGGCCGCGATAACGTCGGCATGATCACCGGCGACACGCATATCAATACCAAGGCGCCCGTCATCTGCTGCACGGCCGAGATTCTTGCCAACGATGCACTGCGCGAGGGCGAGGACGCCGACGTGGGCTGCGTGGCCATGGACGAGTTCCATTACTTTGCCGACCCCGACCGCGGCTGGGCATGGCAGGTGCCGTTGCTCACCCTGCCCCATACGCAGTTTATGCTCATGAGCGCCACGCTCGGCGATGTCACCGCCATCGCCGCCTCGCTCGAGGAGCACACCGGCGCTGTCTGCGACCTGGTCGTCGACGCCCCGCGTCCTGTTCCGCTGAGCTACGACTATGTAACGACCTCCCTCGAGGGCACGGTCGAGCTCGCCATGCGCCGTGGCGAGGCCCCGCTCTATATCGTGCACTTTAGCCAGGATGCCGCCCTTGCGACGGCACAGTCGCTCGCCAATTTTGGCATCGCCAGCAAGGAGCAGCGCGAAGCCATCAAGGAGGCGGCTAAGGGCACGAGCTTCTCGACGGCCTTCGGCAAGATCCTCAAGCGCCTGCTTGGATGCGGCGTCGGCGTGCACCATGCTGGCATGTTGCCGCGCTATCGCCTGCTGGTCGAGCGCCTGGCGCAACAGGGCCTACTGCCCGTCATTTGCGGCACCGACACACTCGGCGTCGGCATCAACGTGCCCATCCACACCGTGGTCCTCACCGCGCTCACCAAGTTTGACGGCTACAAGATGCGGCGTCTGCGCGCCCGCGAGTTTCATCAGATTGCCGGTCGCGCCGGCCGCTCGGGCTTTGACACCGAGGGTATGGTCATCGCCGAGGCCCCGGAGCACGAGATCGAGAATGCCAAGCTTATGGCCAAGGCGGGCGACGACCCCAAAAAGCTCCGCAAGATTAAAAAGAAGAAGGCCCCCGAGGGCTTTGTCACCTGGAACAAGCAGACGTTCGAGCGCCTGATCGAGACGCAGCCCGAGACGCTCAAGCCGCGCCTGAGCATCACACACTCCATGGTGATTAGCGTGGTCGAGCAGGGCGGCGATGCCCGAGCCCGCGTACACGACCTCATCGAGACGAGTCTGCAGACCCCCGAGGAAAAGGCTAAGCTCGAGGTTCGTGCCGACGAGATCTTCGCCACGCTCATCGACTCCGGCGTCGTCGTGCGCACCGAGGTGCCGCCCGCACCCGACGCTCCGGCTGACGCCGCGCCGGACATCGACTACGCGCTGACGGTCGATCTGCCCGAGGACTTCGCACTCGATCAGCCGCTCTCGCCGTTCTTGCTTGCCGCGTTGGAGCTGCTCGATCCCGAGAGCGAGACCTATACCATGGACCTCATCTCGATGGTCGAGGCAACGCTCGAGGACCCCAAGCAGGTATTGCGCGCACAGGAGCGCGCCGCGCGCGACCGCGCGATGGCCGAAATGAAGGCCGACGGCATCGAGTATGAGGAACGCCTGGAGCGCATCCAGGACGTCACGTACGAAAAGCCGCTCGAGGACTTGCTCGACGCCGCCTTTGACAAGTACTGCCAGGAAGTACCCTGGGCAAACGACTACCAGCTCTCTCCCAAGAGCGTCCTGCGCGATATGCTGGAGAGCGCGAGCGACTTTAAGGGCTACATCCAAAAGCTCGGCATCGCCCGCTCCGAGGGCATTCTGCTGCGCTACCTAGCCGAGGCTTACCGCTCCCTCGATCGCACCGTACCCATTGAGAAGCGCGACGAGCGCCTGCGCGACATCATCTCGTGGCTCGGCTTTGTGGTGCGCTCGGTCGACTCGAGCCTGGTGGACGAGTGGGAGAACGCCGGCAACCCGGCAGCACTCGACGCCGCGCCGCCGCAGGGCATCGACGAGGTCGTTGCGGATCGCCGCGGCTGCACGCTGCTGGTGCGCAACGCGCTCTTCCGCCGCGTGGCCCTTGCCGCGCGCGGCCACGTGCGCGACCTAGGCGAGCTCGACGAAGACTGGGGCATGAGCGAGATCCGCTGGCAAAAAGCGCTCGATGCCTACCACGAGCAGCACGAGGAGATCCTCACCGACGGCGACGCCCGCAGCGCCGCGATGTTTTCCATCGACGAGTCCGACGAGAAGACCGCACACGCGTGGCACGTGCACCAGATTTTCGCCGACGAGGACGCCGATCACGACTTTGGCATCATGGGCGACGTCGATCTGGACTCCACGCAGGACGGCGGCGAGGTCATCTTCAAAAACTACCGCGTCGGCTTTATTGAGGACCTGCTCGAGGACTAACCGAACAGAATGGGACAAAACGAAGCGGGGCCGCTGGCGATGTTGCCAGCGGCCCCGCTTTTGCACTATCCGCTATGCGCTATTCGGCATCTTCGACCTCATACGAATCCGCCTCGGCTGGCGCATCGCTTGTCTCCGGCGCAGCCTCGCGCGCCTCGTCAAACGCCGCCTTCATGGTCTTGTTGCCCCACGTGAGCTTGCGAATGGTAAGATCGTCGGCCTTCTTGTTGGCTAGGCGCAGATTGTTCTCGGAGGACAGCAACGCCTCCTTGGTTTTCTGCAGATGGCTAATCGTCTTGTCGATCTCATCGATTGCCGTTTGGAACTTGCGGCTCGCGATCTCGTAGTTGCGGCCGAAATCGTTCTTGAACTTCTCCATCTTGGCTTCGAAGTTCGTGACATCGATATTCTGCTGCTTGTACTCCGCCAGCTCCTGCTTATAGCGAAGCGAACCCATGGCGGCGTTGCGCAGCAACGTAATGATGGGAATAAAGAACTGCGGGCGGATCACGTACATCTTCTCGTAGCGATAGCTCACGTCGACGATTCCTGCGTTATAGAGCTCGCTCTCGGGCTCGAGCAGCGTGCAGAGCACCGCGTACTCACAGCCCTTTTGGCGACGATCGTGATCGAGCTTCTTAAAGAAGTCCTCGTTCTTATGCTTGGTCGCGGTCTCGTCGTTCTCGTTTTTCATCTCGAACATAATCGAAATGACCTCGTTGCCGTTCGTGTCACACTCGCGGAAGATAAAATCGCCCTTGGTGCCCTCGGACGCATCGTTATCTTTCTCGAAGTACGCATTGGGGAACGCCGTCATGCGCAGACGGTTGAACTCGGTCTCGCAGTGCTGCTCGAGCGACTCGCCCACCATCTTGGTGGACAGACGAACCTTCATATCCTTAAGGCGCTCGATCTCTTCATCCTTGTAGCGAATCAGGTCATCGCTCGCGCGCTTTGCCTGCGCAAGCTCGAGCTCGTGTGCCGCCTTAGTCTGTTCCTCGCGCGAATCGCGCACTGCCAACTCGCTCGTCAGTTTGGCACGCGCTTCATCGCGCTCTCGCTCCGCCGCGGCAACCGCCTCAGACAGGTTCATTTTTGCCATCAGCTCCTGCTCGCGCAGCTGCGCACGCAGACCCTCGGCCTCCTGCTCAGACTGAGCCTTTGCGGCAGAAAACTTCTCCTGCACCTTCGCTTGATAGTCAGCAAGCGTGCGCTCGGCCTCGTTGTGAGCGGCATCGAGCTCACGCTGCGACTCGGCCGCGGCAGCGGCAAGCGCCATCTCCCGTGCCTTGTCCGCCGCGGCAAGCCTGACCTGCAGCTCGGCAATCTGGGCATCACGTGCGGCTACATCGTTTTGAGCAGCATTGCGCGCCGAAGCCTCGGCAAGCTTGGCTTCATCATCCTTGCGCCCCAGCTGCGCACGCAAGTTGTCGATTTCACGCTGGAGCTCGGCGCTCTCCTTCTGAGCGTCGGCACGGGCCTCAACCGCCGCGCGCTGGCTTGCACTCTCGCGCTCTGCGGCAGCGCCCTCGAGCTTGGCACGCAATTCGGCAAGCTCGGCATCACGCTTGGCAACCTCTTGTGCCAGCTCCTGAGCCGCGGCGTTTTTCTGCTCGGCAAGTTGAGCGCTACGCTGAGACTCCACCTCCTGCAGGGCGGCCGTCGAACGAGAGCGCTCAAGCTCCAACGCCTGCTCCCCCTCACGCCGGACGGCCTTTACACGCTCATCAAGATCGCGCGAGAACTCGGCATCGCGCACCTGCTTGACGATATCCGCATAACCGGACGCATCGACCTTAAAAACTTCGCCGCAATGCGGGCACTTGATCTCGTTCATAGCAGCTCCTCGATGGACGCAAATTTCAACCTTCTACACTCTACCGCGCCACGCGGACAAATAAGGCGCCGCAGCCATAATGGCAACGGCGCCAGATCCACCGCGAGGGTGCCTATCCCCTTTGTGGTGGCTTGGGTCCTTACAGGTCGCGGTAGTCGATCAGGCGAAGATCAGGTTGAGACTCAAGCCAAGCGCGAAGCTCGGGGTCGATCAGCGCATCGACTTCCTTGGTGCGATCGGTCGTAAGCGAGCTGTTCTCCAAGATAAAACGATCGAGATAGCCCGGATGGCACACAAAGACGACCGTCTCGCCGTCCGCCATCTCGCGAACCGTCCGCATAATCGAGTCCTTGGGTTCGTAGCCCGGCTCCATCGAGTGCATCACCATGCGCAGGTCGGTGGCACCGCACCGCACAACCGCCATGGGGTCGAAGCTCGCCTTCTGTTCCTTAAGGCCCAGTTCCTGAGCAACCGCCGAGATCGCTCGGTTAAGGTTTTTGCTCATGACGGCATGGGCCTCAAAGTAATCGGGTTCGCGGCCCACGATCTCGGCAAAGCGGTCATGCTGCGCGCGGATCTCGATGCAGGCCTCGTCGAAGTCTATCAACTCCTCGCCGCGCTTAAAATGCTCGCGGAAGGTACGGCTGCTATGGAACTCGCCGTTCTCGTTGAGCATACTCGGAATGAGCTCCGGGTCGGCACACGGCTTGCCCAGGCACACGTTGGTATGCTGGCCCACCGCAATGCCGGCGTCCGCCACGAGCGACCAGCCACGCTCGGCCTCGGGCATATTGGGCATCAAGCCCGCCGAGCGCACCAGACCCTCATTGATGCTGCGGGCAATCCCCAGGTTAACGGCATACGAATAACCGATATCGTCGGCACGAATGAGCAATTGCTTCATATTGACCCCCATCTACGAAAGGGGCACTTGAAGCGTAGCCAAGTGCCCCAGATAATTGTCCAACCAAACGGATGCTTTAGGCCTTGGCGGCAGCAGCGTCCTCGTCGAGCTGCTCCTTGGTAAAGCCAAAGAGGTAAGCGATGACGGCTGCGGAAACAAACGCAGCGCCCGAGGCAACGCATCCCCAAACGAGATTAGCAGTTCCGCCGGCAACAAATCCAGTAACGCCCAGAATATTAGTCGCGCCCAAAACATACGTGGTCACATTGGTGAGAGCCGCGATCAGGCCGCCGATGGCACCGCCGGCAACCATGGCACCCAGGCAGCGGGTGTACTTAAAGCCGCAGCCATACAGCGCGGGCTCCGTCACACCACCGACAATGCCGGAGAGCGAGAAGCCAAGCATGGCACCCTTTTCGTCGGTCTCCTTAAGGCGCAGGAAGGCGCCGAAGGCCATACCCCACGTGGCGAACTGGGCGATACCGCCCGCGACCATAACGCAAGAATCAGAGCCCAAGGTGAGCAGCTGCACAATGCCCAGGGTAAGCAGAACCTGATGCATACCGGTCATAACCAAGAACTCCCAAAGCGCGGCAATGGCGACGAGGGAAAGGATCGTGACGATGCCGCCAGTGTTACCGAGGCCGAACATAAAGTTGCCGACCAGGTTGCCCAGAATGGAGCCGATCGGAGCTAGAGCGCACAGAGAAACGGGGATCATCACAGCCATGGTGCACACGGGCACAAACACCGTGGAGAGCATGTCGGGGACAATCTTTTTCATGAACTTTTCGACGACCATCAGCACTGGCATGGAGAGCACCATGGGAAGCACGGTCGCAGAATAGTTGTTTAGCTGAGCCGGGAGCACGCCATAAACCATGGTGGTCGTAGCACCCGAATCTGCGGCGGCGTTGACCAACGTCATGAACTCGGGGGCAATGAGCACGCCGCCGAGCATCATGCCAAGCGGCTGGCTGCAGCCAAGCTGTTTTGCGGCAGCCCAGCCCAGATAGACAGGAAGGAAATAATAGCCAGCGTTGTAAATCCAGTTGTAGAAGAAATTGTAGATGTCGGAATCGGCAGACCAGATACCGAGCATGCCGTCGCCGCAAAGTACGGCAATGGTACGGAACATGGCGGCACCCATGATGATGGGGATCGTCATGACCATAGTCTTGGACAGGTAGTTGAGGGTCTTCTTGCCCGCAGTCTTGAGCGTCAGCGGCTCCTTGGTGCCGTCATCGAGGTTCTCGTCAATGGAGCCTTCGCCCTTGACGCCCAGCGCAATGGCGGCGTCATAGACCTTCGGCACGTTCTGGCCAATGATGACCTGATACTGGCCGCCAGACCACTGTGCGCCCAGCACGCCCTTGATCTTCTTTACTTCATCGTCATTAGGAATGGACTGATCCTTGAGGTTCAGACGCAGACGGGTCATGCAGTGCGTCGCGTTCGTCACATTGGAGGCGCCGCCGACGGCAGCAAGCACGTCCTCGGCAATCTTCTTGTTATCGACAGCCATGTCGAATCCCTTCTCTTCCAACTAAAGGCCCGTGGGGCTTCACGGCACCAAGACAGACGATTCCGCTCGCGCCTGCGCAGCACGCGACATCAGTTGGCAAGAGATTGATTTGCATGTGATTCCCGGGTGGATCGACATGAAAAAAGCCCCGCGCACAACCGACAGAGACCCAATTATGGCCTCGGCAGAATCGGTAGTGCCTCTCGGAGCTGCGCCGTGAGTAACACCCAACACACGGCGAGTATATGCGGCAGATGCGTTCGTTGCGGCTCAGATTACCGACGAACGGTAGCAAACGACCCGCGAACGGTCGCCATGACGGAAAGGAAATACCAGAGAGCCTATTTATCCGAGTGGACAGAAGCCACGCGATTCACATGCATGATCAGATAGACGAGCTCCTCTTGGGCCAATGGCTCGCCAAAGGTCTCTTGAATCAGATCGTCGACACGATGAGCGCAACGCGATGCCGCCGGATATTGCTCCACGAGCACGCCGTAGAGACCAGAGTTTTCGGTATCGATCGGCTCCTTCTTTGCCACGCGGTCGAGCAGATAGCGCACATGAGTGGCAAAGCGAGTAAAGGCGAACGACGAGCGATCGACCGTCACACCCAACTCTTCTTGAATAATCGCGACCGTCATATCGAGCAGTCGCTCCTCGTGCTGCTCGGCAAGCACACGCCGCTCGCTCGGCTTAACCGACGCGTTAACAATCGACATGGCAATGCCTGCGGCCTCGCTTCGGGGCATGCGCACATGAAAGCTCTTCTGGATACCGCGAACAGCCAGCTCGCCCAAGCGGTATTCGATGGGATGCAGCTGCTCAAGATCGCGCTCAAGCGGCAACGACACCACCATGTGTTCGCGGGCACGCTTAATGGCAAACTGAATATGGTCTGCCAATGTAATGGGAAGGTTAGGACTCAATTCGTACGAAAGCTGTCCGGTCGCGATATCGGCCAGCTGAGCAGAAAACTCCAGCACCTCGGGATCGACCTCATCGATAAACGCCAGGTACTTTGAATCAATGCCGTAAAAGGTACGCGTGATGACATCCAGGTCGACCTCATGCGGCATATCGCCAAAGCCGATACCGCGACCCAGCGCGATAAGCTGACGCCCCGCGCCGTCTTCGCAGATGGCAGCGTTATGGTTAATGCGCTGGATAGCCCTCATGGATTCATCGCTCCTACTGAAACGCGCCGCACAGACCATCCGCGCGGCGCGTTCATTCTACCTGCACTTACAGCTACAGTCCAAAGAAGCCTAGGATTTGGTCACGGCTTACGGGCTTGTACTCGTTGGCATCGAGGCCAACGTCGTAGCGAAGGACTGGGCGCTCGCGATCGCGGTTGCGCGCGTTGGTGCGGTCTCCCCTGCTGTGGATATGCCCGTGCAACATGATGGCGCCACGCGCCTTGCCGTTCCAGCTGAGCATGGGGTAATGGCTCATTACCAGGCGATGGCCCTTAGCGTAACCGGGGGCGACCTCCAGATAATCGCGCACCTCATCCCAAATGTGCGGCGCGTCTGGATCTTCCCAGTCGCCGTCATGGTTACCACGGATGAGCGTTATGTTCTGGCATTCGATGCGCCTACGCAGGCGCACCGCTTCCGCCATGGGCAATCGATACGTAAAGTCTCCCAGGATATAGAGGCGGTCGTCCACAGCCACGCACTCATTGATGGCATCGATGACCTTGCGGTTCATCTCCTCGACCGAATCAAACGGTCGATCCATGTCGTGCAAGATATTCGTATCGCCCAGGTGCAGATCGGCGGTAAACCACATCATCGTCTATGCCCTCATTTCGCAGCGCGTATAAGACCTGTTTAGTATACAGACGCAGCGATGCGACGGTTACCCAAAGAGCCCGCCGAACAGACCTCGGCGGCGCTTGTCCTGCTTTTTCGAAGCGTCATCCTGAGCCTTCTTGCCCTGCCGCTTTTTACGATCTTGCTCCAGCTCATCGTCATCGAGCAGTAAATCCCACTCAAACGGATCATCCGTCAAATCGAACAGGTCATCGTCATCAAACATGACTGCCTCCCTTACCGATTAGCGAGCATCCACAACATAGAGGCCAACGCGCACCTGATGCCACGGGCTGCGCTCGGGGGCAACCTGTTGCACACGGGCCTCAAATACGTCCTCGTGCCCGTAATACATCATCAAGGACAGCGGGCCGACCTCATTTCCCGGAACATAGCCAAGCTTGGTCTTGCCATAATAGACCGCTACCGCCTCGGGATCGTGAGGATTATCACGTTCGGCACACAGCGTCAGCTTATCGCCCGCTTTAAGATCGCCCAGGACCAAGACACCGTCGGCATACTGAAATCCTGCGATATGAAATGACAAAAGAAGACGTGAAGGCTCGTACATAGCAGCTCCTCTACCGGCCGGGATACTCGGCGTTTGACCTTACTGAGAAGTCTACGGGCCCGTGCGGACACAAATTCATCCCGTCCGCGTCTTTCAATCGCTTGCCGCAACGCTTGCGCGGCGGAACGCTTACAGCTAAGATAGGAACACGGATGGCACCCGTGGCTGCGGGTCTTGCCAACCCCGATACACGTTTTCATCGTGAGGAGTGGCCGTCTTCGCTTACGCGGGGGCGGCTATTTCATTCGGCCGATAAACAGGCCGAGTTCGATAGCCGCGATCAACAACGCCAATAACGAAATAACATCGCTTACGTTCATACCAAATCCCTTCTAAAGGGAGTTGGCCCATCCGTGCTCCATAGCAGTAGTCTAACGCAAAATGCGGGTAATAGGAACATCTGTTCGTATTACCCGCACCCTTTTCTAATGCACAAACATGCGCACGAACTTGTGCTTCCAGCTTGCGTAAGGGGCATAGCGGAACGGCACGTCCAGCCACGTTGCCTTGTTCACGATGCTCTTCTTGTGGCTAAACGTATCGAAGCTCTCGCGTCCATGGTACTGTCCCATACCGCTCGCCCCCATGCCGCCAAAGCCCATATGGCTCGTAGCCAAGTGCATGATCGTGTCGTTAACGCAGCCGCCGCCAAAGGGCACATAGCGCACAAAGCGCTGCTGAACCGCGCGATCCTGACTAAAGATATACAGGGCCAGCGGTGTCGGGCGATTCGTAATAAACGTCTCGGCCTTGTCTAAGCTCTCAAACGTCAGCACCGGCAAGATGGGACCGAAAATCTCCTCCTGCATCACGGCGTCATCGGGGGACACGCCGTCCAAAATCGTCGGCTCGATCTTGAGCGAAGCCTCGCGCGCGGCACCTCCAAACACGACCTTATCGGGATCGATCAGCCCGCGTACGCGCGCAAAATGCTTGGCGTTGACAATATGACCGTAGTCCTCGTTGTCGAGCGGGTGCTCGCCAAACATACGGCGAACTTCCTCCTTGATGAGTCCCAGCAGCTCGTCGTGCACGCGCGTATCGACCAGCAGGTAGTCGGGCGCCACGCAGGTCTGCCCTACGTTGAGCCATTTACCAAAGGCGATACGCCGTGCCGCGACCTTCAAGTTTGCCGTCGCATCCACGATGCAGGGGCTCTTGCCGCCCAGCTCAAGCGTCACGGGCGTGAGGTTTTTGCTCGCGCGCTCCATGACGAGCTTTCCGACCGGAACGCTACCGGTAAAGAAGATCTTGTCCCAGCACTCGTCGAGCAGCGCTTCGTTTTCGGCGCGGCCGCCCTCGACAACCGTCACCAGACGCGGATCAAATGCCTCTTCACAGATTTGCTTGAGCACCGCGCTCGATGCCGGAGCATAGGCGCTCGGCTTGATGACCACGGTGTTGCCCGCGGCAAGGGCGCCAGCGAGCGGCTCGAGCGTCAGCAAAAACGGGTAGTTCCACGGAGCCATGATGAGCGTGACGCCATAGGGCACGGCTTGCGTCTTGCACACACTCACGGCGTTGGCGAGGTCGCACGGGTGCAGGCGCGGGCGGCTCCATCGGGCCACGTGCGCAATCTGATGACGAATCTCGGAAAGCGAGGTGCCGATCTCACACATATAGGCCTCGTCATGCGACTTGCCCAGATCGGTCTTGAGCGCATGGGCAATATCGGCCTCGTGGGCCCGCACCGCATCGCGTAAACTCACGAGCGCACGACGTCGAGCATCGACATCAAACGTGGCGTGCGTCTTAAAAAAGGTGCGCTGGTCGCCGACGATGCGCGCAATTTCCTCGGTGTTCATGGGCCCTCCTAGTTCTCGCCCTCAAACATACCACCTGCAACGACTTCGTACATATGCTCGAGCTCCAAGCGGTCCATTAAAAGCGGAACGGGGTACAGGGGATTGGCCTCGGCATCGGCATGCGTCGCCATCTCAGGAATGTCGGAGCGGCGAATGCCCGTCACATATTTGGGTATGTCCAAGGCGGCGTTCATTCGATCGACCCAATCGATAAAGGCCTCGGCCGCAAGACTGTCCTGCGCGGTAGCCGGCGCAATGCCCGCCATGCGAGCAAGATCGGCAAGTTTGGGGGCGGCGGCGTCACCATAAGCGCGAAGCATGTGCGGCAGGATGATCGCGTTGGCCAAGCCGTGCGGAATCCCGTAACGCCCGCCCAAGCTGTGTGCGATGGCATGAACGTATCCGACATAGGAGCGCGTAAAGGCAACACCCGCTTTATACGCCGCCGAAAGCATATTGCGGCGCGCACGCATGTTCTCCCCGTGCTCATAGGCCTCGAGCAAATTGTCGTGGATGAGCTGCACCGCCTGGCGCGCCATCTTGCGCGTATAGGGCGTGGTGCTGCGCCCGATAAAGGCCTCGACGGCATGCGTCAGGGCGTCCATGCCCGTTTGCCCCGTAATGGAGGCGGGCAGGCCGCGCGTAAACTCGGGGTCGTGCACCGCAAAGCGCGGGATAAGCACAAAGTCGTTGATGGGGTACTTGTAGTGCGTCTTGTCATCGGTGATTACCGCCGCAAGCGTGACCTCGCTTCCCGTGCCTGCCGTAGTGGGAACGGCGATGAGCAGCGGCAGGCGACGATGGACACGCAGCAGGCCGCGCATCTTGTTGATGGGTTTGTTGGGTTGCGCGATGCGCGCACCCACGCCCTTGGCACAGTCCATGGCAGAACCGCCGCCAAAGCCGATAATGGCCTGGCAGGCGCGCGCTCGATACAGAGACGCCGCTTCCTCCACGTTTGAGACCGTGGGATTCGCCGATGTCTTGGCATAGACCGCAACACTGATTCCCCTGGACGTGAGCGCTGTCTCGAGCGGTGTCGTGAGCCCCAGACGGGCAATGCCGGGATCCGTCACGATAAGAACCCGCTGTATCGAACGCTTTTGAAGCACTGTGGGCACATCCTCAGCGTGCTCTAGAATGCGTGGCTCGGTATAGGGCAGCACCGGCAATGCAATGCGAAAAACCGTTTGATACGTTCGGCACCAGGCACGACGGGCTAGATGCATAAAGGAAGCTCCCTCATTTGTTGATGGGTCAACATTTGCTCGACCGATTGTACTCAGCGGCAGTCAAAGACGGCCTGCCAATCGTTAATCAATCAACATCTTCATATCTCAAAAATATTTTATTAAAAATCATTCCTAATAGGCTTCACTTTTGGTTGCATTTATGGATAATAGAACCCGTCAAGACGCACGTCCGGAGAGGGCCCTTACGGGACCGGACAAGCGCCCCATCGCCATCGATCGAAAGGATCGAATCATGAAGTTTGTTTGCCCCGTTTGCGGTTATGTGGAAGAGTTCGACGGCGACCAGCTGCCCGAGGACTTCAAGTGCCCCCAGTGCGGCGTTCCCGGTTCTCGTTTCCTGAAGCAGGAGGAAGGTCAGCTCGAGTGGGCTGCCGAGCACGTCGTGGGCGTCGCCAAAATGGAGGGCGTCTCCGAGGACATCGTTGCCGACCTGCGCGCCAACTTTGAGGGCGAGTGCTCCGAGGTCGGTATGTACCTGGCCATGGCTCGCGTCGCTCATCGCGAGGGCTATCCTGAGATCGGCCTGTACTGGGAGAAGGCTGCCCACGAGGAGGCCGAGCATGCCGCCAAGTTCGCTGAGCTCCTGGGCGAGGTCGTGACCGACTCCACCAAGAAGAACCTCGAGATGCGCGTTGAGGCCGAGAATGGCGCCACCGCCGGCAAGACCGATCTTGCCAAGCGCGCCAAGGCCGCTGGTCTCGATGCCATCCACGACACCGTGCACGAGATGGCTCGCGACGAAGCTCGCCACGGCAAGGCTTTCGCCGGCCTGCTCAAGCGTTACTTTGGCTAAGCCAACCGCCTGAGAGATAATCTCTAGCTCGAAGAAGGCCCGGACCGTATTGGTTCGGGCCTTCTTCGTGCCTCACGAACTTGTTAACTCCCTGAAATAGGACCGCCTTCGGCATCGGTTTCTCGTCAAAAACTAAGTGAGTAGACTTTTTAGAACTTGCCGAGCACTCCATCCATATTGCTTTATAAAGCCGCAGGTAAATGACTTGTTGCAAAACGGCCTGGTCGCCAAAGTGCCAAAAGTCTACTCACTTAGATCAGCAGCCGTCCACGATCGAGCTGTTTTGTGTCTAACGGGCATCTTTCCGTCGATTACTCCCAATTTTGTCCAGTCAACGAATAGTTCAGACCGGAGTAATGTCTCGGCCCTTTGCTCATCTGAGCTTTTATCACGATATTCAGCATCGAGCATCCTGCATACGGCCTTAACGACCGCGCGGAATCTATCCTCATCGGATATCTGTCTGTGTGTCAGGAGAAGTACATCGTAGCCCATGGCCTGAAGGGCCGTCATGCGGTCAGCATCACGCAAGCCATCCCCTGCGCGTCCGTGCGAGGCCTTTCCCTGACATTCGATGGCCACCTGTCGCCTGCCGTCCGGCGAAGACAGAAGTAGGTCGATATATACACGGGACTTCCCCACAATCGCTCGAGCACTTGTGCTTAGCGTCACTTCGACATTGAGCTCTATGCCGCAAAACCCTTCGCCTCCCAGGGCTCGCGGCAGTCCAAGCAACAAATACGCCTCGACCTCAAAAGGCGACGCGGCACCCAATGGAACGAGATGCGATACCGCCATAAATCTATTGCCGTAACGCATCCCGCAAACATCTGAACAAAAACGGTCAAGGTCTCTGCCCAAAACCAAAGCGTCTCGACGCCATAAATTTGAAGCGGTACCGTCCTCGGACGGGCAGCGCACCCAACCGAACGTTGTCGAAATCGTGCCCGAATCAATTGCACGCGTAAGCTCCGCCTCAAGTGCCGCCGGCAGAGCGCACACCGCAAACAAGCCACACATCTCCGCCAATACCAAAAGAAGCTGAAGATCCGTCAGATGCCGCGACATGATGAATGCCGTCAGTAGAGGAGACGTAACCAAAAATCCATGCTCCGTTTCCAGCACGGATTCCCTGGGAAGCTCACCAAGAAACAGCCGCTGCCTAATGCTGGCAGGGCAAGTCCGTTTGTTTCTCGTCCGAACCAATGTATACAACGGAAAACCGAGCACAACCGCAGCCGTCGGGTTGCGGGCGAGGTCATATCGCTGCCGGTCTTCTTCAGGCCGTGGAAGCGGCGGACACAAAGCGCGGACCTGAGGGGGCAGACGCCAGTACCTAAAAGCCGATATGTCACAAAGTAGATCCTTCATAGGCACAGGAAAACACGAATTTCAACCCAGCCGGTCTCGCTATGGCGCGAACGCAGCGAAAATGGCGTCGAACGGACCGCTAAGTTTTCAACAGCCCTCCCCAACTGACCAAAAGCTTGCCAAGAACTGGACGGGGCCCCGTTGAAAACCCATTTTTTTCTCGTGCGGAAGCTTTGCGCGGCAAGTGAGTAGACTTTTTGGAACATCCCGAGCAGACAAGTCATCCTGCTTTTCAAAACCGCAGGTAGATAGCTTGTTACAAAACTGCCTGGTCGCCAAAGTTCCAAAAGCCTACTCACTTAGGTTGCAGAGTGCCCCCATTAGCTGCAATTCCAAGATTGTTAGCACTTTTGGACTCAGATCGTCATACTGAACAAGAATTTGACTTGAGTTTTCAGGAACAGATGCGCCATCGGCACACCAGTAACAGTCACTGATATCGATGAACGGGATGCCTAAGCGCGTAAGGGTCCGCATAAAAGAGCTTCCGCCCGTGTCACGCTCCAGGGCAACGGCGCAGTAAAGGCCCGCGTCTGCATGCTCGATCGAGACCTCCCCTGCCGGAAACGCTTTCCGTACAAGCGCCGCTAGGCCATCACGCGCCTCGCGAGCACGCACGCGCACGCGGTTCACATGCCGCTCGTAATCACCCGATTCCAGCAAGCGAGCTAAAGCGACCTGGTCAACAGAGCTCACCGACGAAGCGTAAAAACCAAGGTCGCGCCCAAACCGTTCCATCAGCTCATCGGGCAACACCATGTACGCCAAACGCAACGCCGATGAAAGGCTCTTCGAAAACGTGTTGGTATAGATGACCGATTGAGCGGCATCGATCGACGCGAGCGCGGGAATCGGCTTGCCGGCAAGGCGAAACTCACAATCAAAGTCGTCTTCGATGAGATACCGACCTGGCCGCTCGGCGGCCCAGCTCAGCAACGCATAGCGACGTGCAATGCTCGTCACAAGACCGGTCGGATACTGATGAGACGGCATCAGGTGAAGGACATCGGTCCCGGTTTTCTGCAGCGCGCTCAAGTCCACGCCCTCAGCATCCAACGGGACATGCCGCACTTCGCAACCCATGGCCTGATAGATGCGCGTCAAGCGCAAATAGCCTGGATCCTCGACGGCATACACCTTGTCCGCGCCAAGCAACTGAACCAACATGGTATCGAGCAGCTGGGCGCCCGCACCGATAACGATATTGTCGGGATTGACATTCATACCCCTTGTCCCGCGCAGATGGTGCGCAATCGCACGTCGCAGTCGAGCGGTGCCCTGCGCCGGTGCGGGCGAAAAGATTTCACGCTCGTCTTCGGACGTCAGCGTCGCCCGTAGCGCACTTTGCCAAAGCCGCGCCGCCTCCAAAGCGGAAGGAGAAAGTGCGTCGAATCGCTCTGCCTGCCCCATGGCATCATGCGCGCTGGGACCAACAGGGACGGCATCTCGGTCGATATCCCCCGCAGCCAAAGCCAAAACCGGCGCATCCGGAAGCTCGCACGCGTAGTAGCCACGACGCGGCATTGAGCAAATATAACCCTCGGCAAGCAACTGGCTATATGCATTCTCGATGGTAATGACACTGATACCCAGATGACTCGCAAAGGCGCGCTTAGACGGCAGATGCTCCCCTGCCGCAATGCGCCCGGCAACAATATCATCGCGAATTTGCTGGTAAACATACTCATAAAGCGATGCTTCGCCGCGATTTTCCAAATTGTAGTCAAGCATGGGTCTATCACCTGACCTTATCGAATCATTCAATCTGGCATTAGTCTGACCTTGTTATTATCTCGAAAACTGAGTATTTCGCCATACCCAGCTCCCCGATAGGATGTTCCGTCAAGCAATGTACATGCCAACCAAGGGAGCAACCATGGCAGAACAGACCAGCAAGGCCGATCGCGTCAAACTCAATCGCGAGCTCGCGCAGATGCTCAAGGGCGGCGTCATCATGGACGTCACCACGCCCGAGCAGGCACGCATCGCCGAGGAGGCGGGCGCCTGCGCCGTCATGGCACTCGAGCGTATTCCGGCCGATATCCGTGCCGCAGGCGGCGTCTCGCGCATGAGCGACCCCAAGATGATCAAGGGCATCCAGGAGGCCGTCTCCATCCCCGTTATGGCCAAGTGCCGCATCGGCCACATTGTCGAGGCGCAGGTCCTGCAGGCCATCGAGATCGATTACATCGACGAGTCCGAGGTTCTCTCCCCCGCCGACGATGTCTACCACATCGACAAGACCCAGTTTGACGTGCCGTTTGTCTGCGGCGCCCGCGATCTGGGCGAGGCGTTGCGCCGTGTTGCCGAGGGCGCCACGATGATTCGCACCAAGGGCGAGCCGGGCACGGGCGACGTCGTTCAGGCCGTGCGCCATATGCGCAAGATCCAAAAGCAGATCCGCGACGTTGTTGCCCTGCGCGACGACGAGCTCTTTGAGGCAGCCAAGCAGCTGCAGGTTCCGGTCGAGCTGGTGCGCGAGGTCCATGCCACGGGCAAGCTCCCCGTCGTAAACTTTGCCGCCGGCGGAGTCGCGACCCCCGCCGACGCCGCGCTGATGATGCAGCTGGGCGCCGAGGGCGTCTTTGTTGGCTCGGGCATCTTTAAGAGCGGCGACCCCGCCAAGCGCGCCGCCGCCATCGTCAAGGCCGTGGCAAACTTCACCGACGCCAAGCTCATCGCCGAGCTTTCGGAGGACCTGGGCGAGGCCATGGTGGGCATCAACGCCGACGAAATCGAGATCATCATGGAGGAGCGCGGGCGCTAGTCCAGCAGAAAGGATCGCACATGAGCGATTATGCAGACCAGACGGTCGCCGTGCTGGCGGTCCAGGGCGCTTTTGCCGAGCACGAGGCAAGACTGTCCGAGCTGGGCGCACGTTGTATCGAGCTGAGGCAGGCGGCCGATTTGCAGCAGAGCTTTGACCGCCTGGTCCTCCCCGGCGGCGAGTCCACCGTTCAGGGCAAGTTACTTGCCGAGCTTGGTATGCTCGATGAGCTTCGCACCCGCATTGTTGAGGGCATGCCCGTCCTGGGCACCTGCGCCGGCTTGATTCTGTTGGCGCGCGATCTTGCCGCCCACGACGATAAGGGGACGCCGCGCTTGGCAACCATGGATGTGCTCGTTGAGCGCAATGCTTACGGCAGACAGCTCGGCAGCTTTCGCACCAAGGGGCAGGTAGGCGGTATCGACGGTGAGCTGCCGCTGACGTTTATCCGCGCGCCCCGCATCGTCGAGGTCCACGGCGACGCCAAGACCTTAGCGAAAGTCGACGGCCGTATCGTCGCCGCCCGTCAGGGCAACCAGCTCGGCGTAACCTTCCACCCCGAACTCGACGAAGACGCTCGCCTCCACGAACTGTTCCTGCAAATGTAGGCAAAATTAAAACGAGCGTGGATTTTCGGACACACAAAAAATGAGAGTGGATAATCTTCCACTTTAGGCTTGAATACAGGCTCAAACCGGGAGATTATCCGCTCTCATGCCATGTAGTCGTTTAAGAACGTCCCCAATGACTACTTTTTTGGCAGGTTTCGACCAAGGCAACGCCGATGTTTTGGCACCGACAGCGAAAACCCGCCAGAGCGAGCAAGGTGCCTTGAAACGAGGCGGCATTGATCTTTTGATCATGCCGTCGAAGTTGAAAGGCAGATTGCCGCTCTGGCGGGTTTGCAGCGTCGAGCAGTTACGGCGTTTGGTAAAACGCCGTAACTCAACTAAAAGCGGTTGCCGCGGAAGCCGCCACCGTTGCGGCCGCCACGGTCGCCACCGCGACCGCCGCGGTCGTTACCACGGTTGCCGCCGAAGCCACCACGGTTGCCACCGCGATCGCCATAGCCACCACGGTTGCCACCAAAGCCGCCGCGACCGCCACGGTCGCCGCCACGGCCACCGCGCTCGTCACGGCCGCCGCGAGGACCGCGGTCCTCGTCCAGGCCCATGGCGACGAGCGGAGCGATAACCTTATCGAGAGCGGCCATCAGCTCGGTGGCCTCCTCGTAAGAAAGCTCGGGCAGGAGCTTCTCCTTCTTGTTGGCAAGCTCGACCAGGCCCTCAGCGGCATCCTCGGCAGCGAAGACAACGATCTTGCGCATATCGCCCTCGGCGTCGTCGATGCGGCCGACCAGATCGGCAGCCTCGGCCTCGGCCATCAGACCATCGAGTTCACGAAGGCGCATGCCCAGCAGGTCGGACATTTCCTTCTGCTCCATCTTGGGCTTGAGGTCAAGAAGCTTGATGGCGCGCTCGATGTTCGCCATGCGCTCGGCCTTGGCCTCCTCCTCCTTGGAAATAGCAAAGCGACGGCTACGCAGCAGGCGGGCGGCCTTCTGCATCTTGTCCATCAGCTCTTCGTCATCGTAATCAGCGGCGGCCTCGACAACCTCGGCCTCCTCCTCGGCGGAAACCTCGTCAGCAGCCTCAACCTCAGCAGCTTCGGTCTCCACGGTCTCGACTGCCTCAACCTCGGCAGCCATGGTCTCGTTCTCGGTCTCGTTCATGATCTCTTCGTTCTCAGACATGAGACTCCTTCTTGGCCCTCTCGGGCATCATCGCCCCATTCGCGGGGCCCGTCGCGCACTCTTTGCGCTTTATACATTCATGCCTCTCGGCAAAACGTCCATTAGTTTATGGTGTCGCCATCCAATCTAGCTGCAGAATCTATGTGCACACATTAATGCGACATGTCGCGGTATCATGGCCTGAACCAAACGCATCCACCTTAAGGAGCCCGCCATGATCAAACCCATCATGAAATCCGAGTTCTTTCTGCGCCTGCCTTCCGAAGACGCGGGCCCCGATGACGCCGTGACCGGGCAGGACCTCCTGGATACGCTCCATGAGCATGAGCACGAGTGCGTGGGCCTCGCCGCCAATATGATTGGCGTGCGCAAACGCATCATCTGCGTAAAGGACGGCAACAGGGCGCCCCTGATGTACAACCCTCAAATTCTTGAGCAGGTCAATGCCTATCAGACGAGCGAAGGATGCCTTTCGCTGGTTGGAGAGCGCCCCTGTACCCGTTATCGCCGCATTAAGGTGGAGTATCTGGACGAGAACTTCGTCCACCGCATCAAAAACTTCTCGGGCTACACCGCCGAGATCATCCAACACGAAATCGACCACTGCAACGGCACCGTTATTTAGACAGCCATGGTAGCGACGCAGGCTGAGCATACGACAGCGAGCGAGCCGCATTTGCACCAAGGTGACGTGAAATGAGAGGGCGCTGACCTTCTGGTCGCGCCCTCGAAATTGAACGTCAGATTGGCGTGAATGCGGCTCGCGCAGCGTCAAGTGGTCCGCCGTTCGGTAGAACGGCGGAACTAATTAGCTCTGGCGGTAATGATCGAAAAAGTCGGCAAGATCTTCGAGTGACTCTTTGAGCACTTCCATGCGCGGCAGATACACGATGCGGAAGTGGTCGGGCTCAGCCCAGTTGAAGCCGCCGCCGCGCGTGATCAGAATCTTCTTCTCGTGCAGCAGGTCAAGGGCGAACTGCTCGTCATCGGTGATGTTGAACTTCTTCACATCCATCTTGGGGAAGATGTAGAACGCCGCGCGCGGCTTAACCACCGAGATGCCGTCAATCTTGTTGAGCGCCTCATACACAAAGTTGCGCTGCTCGTAGACGCGGCCGCCGGGACGGATGTAGTCGTTAACGGACTGATGACCACCGAGTGCCGTCTGAACGATCGACTGAGCCGGCACGTTGGAGCACAGGCGCATGTTGGAGAGCATGTTGATGCCCATGATGAAGTCGCTCATGCAGCGCTGGTTGCCCGAAAGCACCATCCAGCCAATACGATAGCCCGCGATCATGTGCGACTTGGAAAGGCCGCTAAAGGTGACGCAGGGCAGATCAGGAGCGAGCGAGGCAATCGAGACGTGCTCGTAACCGTCCATGCACAGGCGGTCGTAGATCTCATCGGCAAAGATCATCAGCTGATGCCTGCGTGCAACCTCGACGATGCCCTCGAGCACCTCGCGCGGGTAGACCGAGCCCGTGGGGTTGTTGGGGTTGATGATGACGAGGGCTTTGGTCGCGCTCGTGATCTTGGACTCCATATCCTCCAGGTCGGGATACCAATCCGCCTGCTCATCGCACAGATAGTGCACAGGATGACCGCCGGCAAGGGTTGCGCACGCCGTCCAGAGCGGATAGTCGGGGCTGGGGATCAGAATCTCGTCGCCATTGTCGAGCAGCGCGTTCATCGAAAGCTGAATGAGCTCGGACACGCCGTTGCCCGTGTAGATATGCTCCATCTGAACGTTGGGCAGGCCCTTGATCTGCGAATACTGCATGATCGCCTTGCGCGCGGAGAACAGGCCACGCGAGTTGGAATAGCCTTCGCAGTCGGGCAGCTGCTGGCGCATGTCCTTGATGACCTCATCGGGCGTGCGGAAACCGAAGGGCGCCGGGTTGCCGATATTGAGCTTGAGGATGCGCTCGCCCTCGTCCTCCATACGGGCGGCCTCGTCGACGACGGGACCGCGCACGTCATACAGGACGTTATCGAGCTTGGTGGATTTAGAAAAAGTACGCATGGTGGTGCTCCTTGGAATTTGAGCTGAGGGATGGGGTTCGGGCTTGGAATCGTTGCGGGGAGATGATTCCTCGCCTTGGTCGGCGTCACCGGCGAGCAGCCAGGTAACATCGACCTCCAAAATACGGGCGAGCAGCTCTGCCACATCGCGCCGCGGAATCGTCTTGCCGCTCACATATTGGCTCATCTGACTCTTGCCGAGTTTTTTGCCGAGCATCTCCGATGCGCGGATTACGTCCGACTGGCGAACGTCGCGATCGGACATAGTCTGTCGCAGGCGATCGCTAAACGTCTCTTGGGCCACAGGAACCTCCTTGCTGGCAAAGTTCAATTTATAGAACACGAATTGAACCAGGGTTCAATTTAGGCAGCAGTATAACGCGGCACCTCATTCGAAAGTTCAATTTCATAAGAAAATGTACCGGACTCTGAGATTTGCCCAAAGCGGACAATGACGTGTACACGTTTAGAGGTATTCGAGGAAACGAGCGGCGGCAAGCGAAACATCGGCCGTTCGATATATGGCGTTGATCTGCCGATGGGGATGTCCCTCGAGCGGGCGCACGGCAACATCGAATTGGCAGCGCCGCAAGATGAGCGCCGGAAGAATGCTCACGCCCAGGCCGTCCTCGACCATGGCCATAATCGCATAATCATCCCAGGTCGACAGCTTAGAGCGCACCGCCAGGCCCGCGCGGCGAAACAGCGGCGTGATCTCGTCGTCGCTACCGCGTTCCAGCAGAATAAACTGCTCGTTGGCCAAATCGGCAAGGGAAACGACCTCCGCGGTGGCAAGCGAGGAGTCCGCTGGCACCACGGCCATCAGCTCGTCTTGCACCAACGACCGCGACGCCATGCCGGCGCCGCGTGGCTCGCGCGGAATAAAGCCCAGGTCGCAGCGGCCTTCCGCCACCCATTGCTCAATCTCCGAGTAATCACCCATCAGAAGCTCGTAATCGACATTCGGGTGATCAGCGCGAAACCGCGCGATCACCGGCGGCAGCACGTGGGTCGCCACGCTCGAAAACGTACCGATGCAGATTTTGCCGCGCATGAGCCCACGCATCTCATCCACCCGTCGCTGCAAACGAACAAATTCCTCGCATAACGCCTCGACCGCCGGCATAATTTGCCGCCCATCGGCAGAAAGCACTACGCCCTCGCGGCTTCTATCGAGCACTTTAAAGCCCCAGTCGGCCTCGAGATCGGCCACCATACGGCTCACGCCCGACTGCGAATAGCTCAGGCGCTCGGCGGCGCGCGTAAAACTGCCGGCGCGCACCGTCTCGAGCAACACTTGCATCTTTTGGATATTGGTCTCCACGGCACGTCCCCACCTTTGCATGAGTTTTTGTCATGTCATCCATGCATTATATTCGCTTTTCTTCTAAAGCCACCTCACCCATAGTGAAGATGCTCGGATATAGAGGGGATGTCAGCGCATGAACAACGGACTGTTTACATACTTAGCAGCATTGCTTTTGTTTGGCTCCAACGGCATCATCGCCGCTGCCATCGCGCTGCCGAGCTCCGACATCGTGCTCCTGCGCACGTTTTTGGGCGCTCTCACCCTTGCCGTCATCCTCTTCATAACCAAGCGCCATAACCTGCAGGCTCCGTCTCGCCCCCGCGAGGCCGCAGCGCTCATCGTCTCGGGCGCCGCGCTGGGCGCCAGCTGGATTTTTCTGTTCCGCGCCTACCAGACGATCGGCGTCGGCGTATCCTCGCTGCTGTATTACTGCGGCCCCATCATCGTTATGGCCCTCTCCCCGCTCATTTTTGGCGAAAAGCTGACCGGTGGCAAAATCGCTGGCTTTATCGCCGTTGCTTGCGGTGCTTTTCTCATTGCAGCACAAGGTCTAGGCGGCAATATGCCCATTGCGGGTATCGCCTGCGGCATCGCCTCGGCATTTTGCTATGCGCTGATGGTCATCGCTAGCAAGGGTGCGCCACACATCGAAGGCCTCGAGAACTCCACGCTCCAGGTGAGCGCCGCCTTTGTGACCGCGCTGGCCCTCACGCTCATCACGCAGGGCGCCCCCTCATTCCTGTCCGCCGGCGTCGCCGCCGGTATTGATTGGCGCGCCGTCGCCATGCTCGGCGTCGTCAACACCGGCATCGGTTGCCTGCTCTACTTTAGTGCCGTCGCCAAGTTGCCCGTCCAGACCGTCGCGGTCGTCGGCTACCTCGAGCCGCTTTCGGCCGTCGTGTTCTCCGCCGTCCTTTTAGGCGAAGCCATAACACCGGTCCGCCTGATGGGCGCCGCACTTATCATCGGCGGCGCGATTTTTTGCGAACTCGCCGGCAAACGCGCAAATGCCAAGGCCGGCATCGCCCAGACAGCACGTGCTTAAAAGCCCCTCTTCAGTTTTGAAGCAGGGGCGCGTCCGCGGTTATCACATTGCAGCAAGCCATTCAGCGGATATGCCCCTGCTTTGAAATGTTACCTGCGTACATGAATAATCCCCAGTTGAGGATTATTGTCTAAAATCACCCGATGTGCCAAACTGCTCTTGTATGTATAAAGACGGCATAAAGGTTTTCTGTCCTAGACAGATAACCGGATGTCTAAGGGAGTCCACGTGGCACACAACAAAATGGAGGTAAGCCCCCAAGACCAGCGTAGTCAAGGCGGGCATGGAGCCATTCCCCTCTCCGCTGGCATGCTGCTCGTAACGCTCGGCGTCGTCTATGGCGACATCGGCACGAGTCCCATGTACACCATGAAATCGATCGTCGCCAACAACGGCGGCATCGGCACCGTCAGCGAGGACATGATTCTGGGCGCGCTCTCGCTCGTCATCTGGACAATGACGCTCGTGACCACGGTCAAATACGTGGTAATCGCCATGAAGGCCGATAACCACAACGAAGGCGGCATCTTCGCCCTGTTCAGCCTCGTACGCAAGGTGGCACCGTGGCTGATCCTTCCCGCCATGATCGGCGGCGCGGCGCTGCTCGCCGACGGCATCCTCACCCCCGCCGTCACGGTCACCACAGCCATCGAGGGTCTGCGTACCATCGAATGGGGCCATGCGTTGCTGGGCGACGGCCAGACCAATGTGATCATTATTACCATCATCATTATCTGCGGGCTGTTTGCCATGCAGCGCGCCGGCACCTCGTCGATCGGCAAGCTGTTCGGCCCGCTCATGACACTATGGTTCCTGTTCTTGGCAGGCGCTGGCCTGTTCAACATGCTCGGCAACCTGTCCATCCTACGCGCGCTCAACCCCATTCGCGGCATCATGTTCCTGTTCTCGCCCATCAACCACTCGGGCATCATGGTGCTCGGCTTCGTTTTTCTGTCGACAACCGGTGCCGAGGCGCTCTATTCGGACATGGGTCACGTGGGGAAGGCAAACATCTATGCATCCTGGCCGTTTGTTAAGGCGGCCCTTATCCTCAACTATCTGGGTCAGGGAGCTTGGCTACTCGCCAATAACTCCAACCCCCAGATGCTTGCGATGGATATCGTCAACCCGTTCTATATGATGCTCCCCGAGCCCCTGCGCCCCTTTGCCATCGTGCTTTCGGCCGTAGCGGCCATCATCGCCTCGCAGGCGCTCATCACCGGCTCGTTCTCGCTGGTATCCGAAGCAACCCGTCTCAATCTCATGCCGCACCTGCGCATCCACTACCCCAGCGACACCAAGGGCCAGCTCTATATTCCGCTCGTCAATAACATCATGTGGGTCGGCTGCATCTTCATCGTGCTGCTGTTCCAGAACTCCGAGCGCATGGAAAGCGCCTACGGCCTCGCCATTACCGTGACCATGCTTATGACCACCACGCTTTTGACGAGCTATATCGCCGGCATTCTCAAGCACAAGCTGGGCGCCTGCGTCTTCGCCCTGCTCTTCGGCGCCATTGAGCTGTGCTTTTTCGCCTCGTGCCTCACCATGTTCTTTGACGGCGGCTATGTGATGATCTTCTTGGCCGCACTGCTGTTTGGCCTTATGTATGTATGGCGTCGCGGCACCGCCATCGAGCGCACGCAGACGATTCTGCTGCCCGTCTCCAAGTACATCGACCAGCTCAATCGCCTGCGCAATGACGAGACCTATCCCGTGCTCGCCGACAATCTGGTATTTCTCACCAACAGCCCCGACCCGCTCACACTCGACCGCGACGTGCTCTATTCCATCCTGGACAAGCACCCCAAGCGCGCCAAGGCATATTGGTTCATCAACGTGCACGTTACCGACGAACCCTATACGCACGAGTATTCCGTCGAGACCTTTGGCACGGACTTTTTGTTCCGCGTGCGCCTGGACCTGGGCTTTAAGGTCAACCAGCGCGTCAACGCCTATCTGCGTCAGATCGTTGGCGACTTGATGGCATCGGGTGAGCTGCCGCCGCAGCATCACACCTACTCCATCTACGAGACCCGCGGCAACGTGGGCGACTTCCGTTTTTGCATGCTGCGCAAGATGCTCGCCCCCGAAACGGACATCAACCGCAACGACCACCGTGTCATGGCCATCAAGTACGCCGTCCGCCGCGCCTGCGGAAGCCCGGCACGCTGGTACGGTCTCGAGAACTCGGCCATCATCATCGAGTACGTGCCCCTCTTTGCCCGCATGCGTCCGGCAGTCAAGCTTGTACGCACCCAGGTGCCACTCGAAGTTCAGATCGAGGAGGCCGAGGAAATGGATGTCGATATCTTCTCGGACGACCTGGTCAACGGCAACGAGGCCGGCAAGAGCATGAACGTCGATCCCACCGAGCTGCTCGGGAGCGTCGCCGATACGCCCGAACAGCAACTCGACGGACTCGAGAGCACCCAGTTCAACGACGCCAACTTCTAACACGCCACCAGCCATTGACGACAACGGCCTCGCATCTCATAAGAGGTGCGAGGCCGTTTTATGTCGCAACAGACCAGTGAGCTACGAACGACGCGGCTCGGGAACCACGAGCCTATCGGGGCTCGCGCCCTCGGCATCCATCAGGCTCACGTAGCGAATCGACGGATCCCCATACATCGCGTAGTAATAATTGCCCGTGCGCGCGCTAAAGCATCCGGTATAGATAGTCTTCTCGAACTTGCCATCGCCCATCCTGGACGCCCCCTCAATCATCACCACGCCCTCGAGTGAACGGAACATGCGTACGACGTTTTCGGTCTCGCTCTCCTTTTGCGGGTAATTGGCATTGAGGTACGCCGCCTTTACAAAACGACTCGGCGAATAGCAATCGCCCGGAATACCGCGCATGCCGGCACCCGCGCCATAGGGCTTGAGCTCGGCGCCACGCCATGTCGCCGTCTGCGGAAAATCGCTTGTGGCAGTGATATAGGTGCGCAGGTTTTCCATGTGCCACGGGAAGGTCGGCTGGTTGGCAAGGGTGTCGACCGGATCGTCGTATACATGCAGGCCGTCAGCCATCATTTCGACCACGATGCTGCGCCGGCAGTCGCCGATAATCCAATGGAGCAGCGACACGCCCAGCCCCTCTCCTGCAGATTTGGCGACGATCACCGTATCGCGCAGCGCGGCCTCGACCTCGTCGACCGTCGAGAACGTCGCTGCCACCCACAGGGGAAACTCATAGGCCGCGATATTGGTCTTGCCGTCGACAGGGTCCTCGGCATACTCGGCATAACCCGGGAAATTGAGGCCCGCCACGGCGAGGCCCGCATCGTTGCCGCAGTCGAAGAACATAGGGTAGTTCTTGTAATCGATGCACATACCGATCACCGCGTGTGCCGCTGTCGCGTCGTCGATAAACGAATACGGAATGTGAAACCCGCGCGGCATCACGCGAACCTGTTGGCCGTAGTCAAAGCTCCAGTCGAGGTTGCGGCCCAGATACATGTGGCCTGAATTATCGGTAAATCGAATGCTCGTGCACATAGCGCCTCCTAGCTTTACGTTCTTGCTAAGGTCATTGTCACCAAACAAAAAGGCGCTAAACACAAAAGCCCGGACATGACAACAATGTCACGCCCGGGACAAAGACCGCAAATTCGGTCCCCAATTGAACCGCTCTAGACGAGTTTGCCTAAGCAGTGATCAATCATGTGTTGAACCATTTGAGCCTCGAAACCCACAAAGTCCTGCTTGCGCTCGCGCATCTTGCCGTCGACGATCTGGTCAAAGACAACCTTGCACTTGATATAGCGCGTGGACTTGGTGACCTCCTCGTGCGTCAGGCAGCTCTCCTCCATCTTGCTGGCGCCCAGGCCAAACACCAGACGAGGGTTGTAGAGCACGTGGGGCTCGCCGGCATCGTCCAGGTAGACGCAAACCTTCTTGGTAACGCCAATCTGGTTAGCGGCAAGGCAGCCGGCATCGTCGAGCGACTTGATGGTATCGATCAGGTCCTGAGCAACCGACTCGTCCTCGACGGTCGCAACCTCGCAACGCTGGGACAGGATAGCCTCGTCGTGGCAGAGCTCTTTAATCATACGTTCCTCCATAGGGGTCGTTGTAACTGCTTAAGTATACGGTACCCACACATTTTCATGCGAAAAATACCGTCCGTCTGCTACAAAGCGCCGAACATCAACATGCGAGGAACAACAGCGTCGTAAAGGGGCTATAGTGGGTGAGTTCGTGTCAATCGGCCTAAACTCGGGGCCGAACAAGGAAAGGGTATGCATGGACGAACTATTTCACGTCAGCGAGCGCAAGTCCACAATCGGGACCGAACTCCGCGCTGGACTGACAACATTCCTGGCGATGGCCTACATCATCGCCGTCAACCCCGCGGTGCTCTCGGGCGCTGGCATCGATGCGGGAGCGCTCGCCTGCGCCACCTGCCTGGGCGCCGGCATCATGACCATCTGCATGGGTATCTTCGCCAACCGCCCGCTCGCCTGCGCTTCGGGCCTGGGCATCAACGCCATGATCGCGGGCATCACCACCACCATGTGCGGCGGTGACTGGCACGTGGCCATGAGCGTTATCTTCCTCGAGGGTGTCGTCATCTTGCTGCTCGTCCTGTGCGGCCTGCGCGAGGCCATCATGGACGCCATCCCCGTGGTCCTGCGCCACGCCATCTCGGTTGGTCTGGGCCTGTTTATCGCCATGATCGGCCTGTGCGACGCCGGCATCATCACCGCTGGTGCCGGTACGCTCGTCGGCCTGGGCGACATCACTTCTCCCACCTTTATCGTCGGCATCATCTCCATCGTCGTGACGGTCGCCCTGGCTTCCCGCAACGTGCCGGGCTCGCTGCTCATCGGCATCATCGTCGCCGTTATCGCCGGCATCCCGCTGGGCGTCACCCACGCCCCCGAGGGCCTTATCGCCCCGCTCGACTTCTCGACCTTTGGCGCTCCGTTTGTCAGCACCGCCGATGGCAACATGGCCATCGTAAAGGTCCTGACCGACCCGATGCTGCTCGTCGTCGCCTTCTCGCTGCTCATGAGCGACTTCTTCGACACCATGGGCACCGCCATGGCCGTCGCCAAGCAGGGCGAGTTCCTAACCGAGGACGGCAATGTCGAGGACATCCGCCCCATCCTGGTCGTTGACTCCGTGGCCGCCGCTGCCGGTGGCTTTATGGGCGTCTCCTCCATCACCACCTTCGTCGAGTCCACCTCCGGCGCTGCCGACGGTGGCCGCACGGGCCTCACCTCCGTCACCACCGGCGTGCTGTTCATTCTCGCCGCGTTCTTCTCCCCCGTCGTCACCATCGTTTCCAGCGCCGCCACCTGCGGTGCTCTGGTCTACGTCGGCTACCTCATGATGAGCGAGGCCTCCGAGATCGACTGGTCCGACGTGTCGCAGGGCTTCCCGGCGTTCATGATTGTCGCCGGCGTGCCCTTCACCTACTCCATCTCTGCCGGCATCGGTCTGGGCTTTATCGCCTACGTGGTCGTCGCGCTCTTTAAGGGCGAGGCCTCCAAAATCAAGCCGCTCATGTGGATCGCAGCCCTTGCCTTCCTCGTCTACTTCTTCGTGGCGTAGCGGCACAGCCTGCCAAAGCAAAACATAAAAGCGCGGAGTCGCATCGAGCGGCCCCGCGCTTTTCTTTTAGCGCCGGTCCCTGCGCCGGCGTGCGGCCTATTTCTCCCCCATTTTGGTCATTTTGCCCTCCAAACGGCACTACCGCCGGCAACATCCAGCAGATACGCTGAATCTAGTCGTATAGGCCCTATGAGAACGGGAGCAACCATGGCAGCCTTGTTCACGACCCCCAAACGCAATGACACTACCGCCGGAACCCATGTTGCCGAACCCGACATTCGCCGTCGCATAGGACTCGCGCACGGCAGCTGGCGCCGCGTGATGCGCCGCATCGTCGTAGGCGCCGTGTGCGCGCTCACGGTGAGCTCGCTGCTCATGCCGAGCGGCTCGCTCGCGGCGGAATGGGTCAAGGTCGGCGGCAACAAGTACAACACCGCGGCGAGCGACGAGGCCGGTACCTGGTCGTGGGACGGCGCCGACGACTTGAAGCTCAACAACTATAACGGCGGCGAGATCCAGGCCGCAGGCAAGCTCAACGTGAATTACTCGGGAACCAACATCGTCACTGCCGAATGGATCGAAAGCATCAACGTTTCTCATGGCACTAACGAGAATGCCGAGCTCAATATCCAAGGCGACGCGGGCAGCACGCTCAGCGTGACATCTACTGAGGACGCTATCCTCTCCACGGGTAATATCAGCATCGACGGAGCCGGATCCGTCAACGCCACGAGCACTGGGTTTGATGCCATCAATGCCGGGGGTGATCTCGCTATCAAAGGTTCGGGCAACGTCAACGCCACGGGTGCATCGGATGGCATCAGGGCAAACGGCAATATCACGATTGACGACAGCGGAGCCGTCACCGCCAGGGCTACCGAGGACAAGGGTATTGGAACCGACAAGAACCTCACCATCAAGGGTGGCGGGACGGTCGAGGCAAGCTCAGCTGATGGTGAGGCCCTTTGGAGCGGCGGCAATATCAACATCTCGGACGGCAGCCAGGTCAAGGCAAGCTCCGAGAAAGACGCTGCCGTCGAGGCCAAGGGCAGCCTCGCAGCCACAAACGCCTCCCTCAACGTAAACGGTGTTGAATATGGCATCTATGCCCACAAGGGCATCACCCTCGATCATGCAAACGTGACGGTCCGTGCAGGTAAAGGCAGATACGGTGGCGCCATCGCCCTCTTCACCTACCAGGACGACATCGTCGTCAAGAACGGCTCCACCGTGGACGCGTTTGCGGAAGGCGAGGTTTCGGCTGCATTCTCCACCAGAAACGATCGACCCAACGAGAAGGGCGGCCACATCTACATCAGCGATTCTGTTGTCAAGGCTGTAGCCCGCTATGTCGAGAACGGCGACGGCCCCATCCCCTACAGCGAAAACCAAGATGGCGAGACGAGCCCCGAGCCCCAAGGCGAGAACATCGGCATCATCGCCCAGACCAGCGAGGGCGTCACACCCGCAGTCATCTCGATCATCCGCAGCAAGGTAACGGCCGAAGGAGATACAGCGGCAATCTTTGCCCGTGCCATGAGCGCTGACGGCAAGACAATCGGCACCATCAAGATTGAGAACGCCGCCATCCAGACGCCCGAAGGCGGCAAGGTCATTGACTATCGCAAGCTCCGTGACGACATCTACGAGGCAGGCCAAGCCATCGGCACGGGCGACGCCACGGTCGACTCCCTCTATATCAAAGCAGTCGCCAAAAGCACGACCATCGCACCTCCCGAGGTAGCCAAGCCGGAAGACCCCAAGCCCGACGAGACCAAGCCCGCAGAAAGCAAGCCCGCAGAGTCCAAGCAGAACCCCAAGCCTGAGGGCTCAAAGCCGACCAAGGCCGTTGCGGCTTCAACCACGAAAGCCAAGACTACCGGCGTGCTCGCGGCAACCGGCGACACCTCGGGTGCGGCCATCGTGGCAACCGTCCTTGCGGGAACAGCCGCTATCGCCGCAGGCACCATAGCGAGCCGCAAACGCTCGTAGACACCCTTGCGCACATGGCAGCTCCCGCGAAGGCCCCGAGCCCCAGCACCGTTTAACAACGCCACCGCCGAGCTCCCCTCCGGCGGTGGCGTTTTCCATATGCGTCCGCAGGGTATGCACGAGATTGTCTTTGGTCTAGCCCAACCTGCATGAGCCGGCGTGCGACAATGGAGGCCGTCGATATCACAACGCCGAGAGAAGCCCGTCATGGAAGTGCGTCAAAAGCAGATAACCGTTCATTCAAAGCATGCCGAAAGCGTACCTGTCATCTACCTCCCCGTTGTCATGGGCGACGGCAGCGAGGTTTATGACCGCTGCCAAGAGCTCGACTGCCCACCGTTCACCCTTGTTGCCGTTGGCGGGCTCGATTGGAATCGTGAGCTGAGCCCCTGGGCATGCGACGGTACCGTGCGCGATGCCGAGCCCTTTGGTGGGCAGGCGTCTGAGTTTCTCGATGAACTGCTGAACCGGATAATCCCCCAAGTCGAATCATCGCTTCCTCAGCCGCCCACCTGGCGCGGCATTGCCGGCTACTCGCTGGCGGGCCTCTTTTCGCTTTGGGCCCTCTGGCAGACTGATGCCTTTGACCGCGCTGCAAGCGCATCGGGGTCCCTGTGGTTTCCTGACTATATCGACTATGCGCACGAGCACGCGATGCCGAACGCGCCCGATGCCGTCTACCTGTCGCTCGGCAAAAAAGAGACCAAGACGCCCAACCGCATGATGCGGCACGTACTCGACGACACGCGCGCGATGGAAGCGCTGCTCGTCGAGCGCGGCATTCCAACAACGCTGGAGCTCAACCCCGGCAATCACTTTGCCCAAACTGACCTGCGCATGGCACGCGGCATCCACTGGATACTGACGCATTAAAAATGGCGTCCACGCGTACATACGCATGGACGCCATTTTTAATATGGCTGAACGCAGCTACTATTCAGCAGTCTCCTCAAGCTCGGAAGTATCGAACTCAAAGTCGTTACCCGGCAGGATGGCGTTGAGCACAATGCCCACCAGCGAGCCCACGGCAAGACCGGAAAGCGAAATCGTCACGCCGCCCAGCTCCAGCACGATGGCACCGGCAGTGCTGTAGGCAATGCCGAGTGAAAGCACAAGCACCAGCGCGGCCACCAGCACGTTGCGGTTGTTCTGGAAATCGACTTGGTTCTCGATGAGGTTGCGAACGCCCACGGCGCTGATCATGCCATAGAGCACGAGCGACACGCCGCCGATTACACACGCCGGCATGGCCGCAATGACAGCCGCGAACTTGGGGCAGAACGAAAGCACGATGGCGCAGCACGCGGCAATGCGAATCACGCGCGGGTCGAACACGCGCGTCAGGGCGAGCACGCCAGTGTTCTCGCCATACGTAGTGTTGGCCGGAGCACCAAAGAGCGAAGCCAGAATCGTGGCGAGACCATCGCCGAGCAGCGTGCGATGCAGACCAGGATCGGCGATGTAGTTACGCTCGCAAGTGGAGCCGATAGCCGAGATGTCACCGATATGCTCGATCATGGTTGCGAAAGCCAGCGGCATGATAGTAATGATGGCCGTCGTGGCAAGACCGCTATCGAACTGCGGCCCAAAGAGTGCAAACACGGTGTTGCCCCACACGACGGGCAAGCCAACCCAGGGGGCGGCCGCGACGCCAGAGAAGTCGACCTCGCCCAGCGCGGCCGCAACGGCATAGCTCACCACAACGCCCAGCAAAATCGGCACGATCTTAACCATGCCGCGGCCCCAGATGTTGCAGATCACGATAACGGCAACGGCAATGACAGCCACAAGCCAGTTGGTCTGGCAGTTGGCAATAGCTGAGGTTGCCAGGATCAAGCCGATGGAAATAACGATGGGGCCAGTCACCACCGGCGGGAAGAAGCGCATGACGCGCTTGGCACCAAACGCACGGAAGAGCGCCGCCAGCACCGGATAGAACAGGCCGGCACAAGCTACGCCCAGACAAGCATAGGGCAAAAGCTCGGCCTCGCCGTTGGGCGCGATTGCGGCATAACCGGCAATAAAGGCAAACGATGAGCCCAAAAATGCCGGCACCTTACCGCGCGACAAGAAGTGGAAGAGCAGCGTGCCCAAGCCGGCAAACAGCAGCGTTGCCGACACCGAGAGGCCGGTGAGCACGGGCACCAGCACCGTGGCGCCAAACATGGCAAACAGGTGCTGCAGGCCGAGCAAAAACATGCGCGGGCGGCCGAGCGACGATGCATCGTAGATGGCATCGGTGACGGCGGGCGTCGAAGACTGGGACATGGAAGTCCTTTCGAATGGAAGGGCGATCAGGCATATCGGATAACCTGCCCGAACGATACGATCCGAACCATTGTACGCGATACGCCACGTCCCGCACGCGCCGCCACCTGCAAACGGTAGCGTTACTTCCAAACGCGCTCGGCAACGCGCCTGACCAGTGCAATCTTTGCCCACTGCTCGTCCTCGGTCAGCTTGTTGCCAATCTCGCAGCTGGCAAAGCCGCACTGGGGCGAAAGATATAGGTTCTCGAGCGGCACGTACTTCGCGGCCTCGTTGATACGCTCGACGATGGCATCCTCGTCCTCAAGCTCAGCCGCCTTTGTAGTGACCAGTCCCAGCACCACCTTCTTGCCGGGGGCAACGTACTTGAGCGGCTCAAAACCGCCGGCGCGCGGCGTGTCGAACTCCAGATAGAACGCGTCAACGTCCTCATGCGCAAACAGGTACGGCGCAATGGGATCGTAGCCGCCCTCAAAAGCGTAGGTGGAGTGGTAGTTGCCGCGGCATACGTGCGTGTTGATGACCAGATCGTCGGGCTTGCCCGCGATGGCGGCATTGTTGAGTGCCACGCCCAGCTCGCTCACCTTTTGCAGGTCAACCGAGCTCATGCCGGTCTTGGACACAAAGTCGGTATCGCAATAGATGCCCCAGGTGCAGTCATCAAATTGGATGTTGCGGCAGCCCGCGGCATACAGGTCGGCAATCACGGTGCGGTATGCTGCGGCGATGGCATCGGCGAGCTCTTCGTCAGTCTTGTAGACGGCGCGCAGGCTCTCCTGCTGGCCGTCGCAGCGGTCGAGCGTAACCTCCGAGAACGTCTGGATCGGCGCCGGAATGGTCTGGCGCGCGACGTGGCCCTCGCCCTCGAGCGCCTTGACGAATTTGAAGTGCTCGACGAACGGATGGTTTTCGCCGCTAATGGGACCGGTCACCACGGCAGTGTCGGCGGTAGTCTCCTCATCGTGGAACATGTAGCCCGTGCGCGAGGCGCGACGCTCAATGCCGTTGAGTCCCCACATAAAATCGAGGTGCCAGTAGCTGCGGCGGAACTCGCCATCGGTAATCACCTGCAAGCCAGCGGCCTTTTGCTTAGCCACCAAATCGCGAATGGCCTCGTCCTCGACGGCCTTAAGGCCGGCGACGTCAAGTTTTCCCGCGGCATAGGCGGCACGCGCATCCTTAACAGCTTGCGGACGAAGAAAGCTGCCGACGATATCGGCGCGAAACGGCGCGTTCGGTTGAATCGAAGTGCTCATAGATATCTCCCTTTGCATTGGTTGCTTTACTGGGACAGAGTATGAGCGCTCATATGGTCATCGTAAAATATATGTTTATAACAGTTTGATATAGATGCTTCCTATATCAGTTTGGACTGCCGTAAAGAGATTTGACCCGTGTAGAACGCAGCAGTCTAGATGTGCTGACGAATCGCCTCGATATAGGCCTGCCCGTAGCGCGTAAGTGTCGTGTTCTTGCGCGTGATGATGCCAATCTCCATATACTCGTCCACATCGAGCGGAATCGAGATAATACCCGGCCCGTTGAGCTCGTGGCTGATCACGCCCGAACACACCGTGTAACCGTTAAGGCCCATAGCTAGGTTGAACAACGTCGCACGGTCACGCACGCGGATATTCTTGCGACGCTCAAAGGTCGAGGTCAGCTCCTCGGAATAGTAAAACGAGTTGTAGCTGCCCTGCTCGTAGGACAGGAACGGGTAGTCTTCCAGGTCCTCGAGTGTCACGCTGGAGCGGTCCGCCAGCGGATGGTCGGCGCAGACGAAGACATGCGGCGTGGCGCAGAAGAGCCCCTCGAATGCGAGCTCGTTGGCGGCGAGCATGCGCTCGATAACCTCGCGGTTATGCTCGGATAAGTACAGGATGCCCAGTTCGCTTTTCATATGCGCGACATCCTCGATAATCTCGTGAGTCTGCTCCTCGCGCAGGGTGAAGTCGTAACGCGCGGCATCGAACTCGCGGATCACGTCAACAAACGCGTTAACGGCAAAGGAATAATGCTGGCAGCTCACGCTAAAGTGCGGCACCTGCTCGGATGTGCCCTTGTACTTGCCCTCGAGCAGGTTGGCCTGGTCGAGCACCTGGCGCGCGTAGCCCAAGAAGGTCTCGCCCTCCTCGGACACAACGACTCCCTTGTTGGTGCGCTCAAAGATGTGCACACCCATCTCGTTTTCGAGATCGCGAATCGACGCGGTAATCGAAGGCTGCGACACAAAGAGCCGGCGCGAGGCCTCGGTGATGCTGCCGCATTCGGCAACTTTGACGACATATCTGAGCTGCTGGAGCTTCATGGCTTTCTCCCTAGACGTTCGTGACGCCAAAACCCGCCGCGTCCACCTGACGCATAAACGGCGGCATCTCCCCCGTCGCGGCGCAGGCGGCAATCTGATGCAGCGCCTCCGCAACCGCATCGTCTGCCGCAGCGCCGATATGCCAGCGCGCGGCAGCCGTGACGGCCTCGTTGGCATTGGCGACTGCAACGGAGTTGGGAACGGCATCGATCATGGGCAAATCGTTATCAGAATCACCGAATACGGCTACCTCGTCGGGCGTCAAGCCCAAAGCACGCGCCAGCTCCAGCGCAGCGCAGCCCTTGTCCCAACCAGCCGGAAGGATGTCGAACAGGCGCACTCGGTTGTTGGGAAACACGAGCGAGAGTTCCGGCACCTCGGCGGCAACGCGCTCGCGTAGCTCCGCGAGTTCCTCGCGCGAACGAGCACTCCAGATATTCGCCTTGTATACCGGGGCATCATCGACAACAGAACGGCACGGGGCCTCTTCGCCTTTGAGCCACGCATTGCCGCCCGACTCCATGGCGCGACGCACACGCTCGGGATCGCTTGTCACGCAATAGGCGTCGTTGTCCCAAAAGTCATCACCCAGACGGTAGACCTTCAGATAGGTATCGTCGGTCTCTTGCTCCAGGTAGTCGGCCAGGCGCATCAGGGCATCGTTATCAGTTGTGCGCGAGGCAACCGCCTCGCCATCGACAAACATCACCTGGCCGTTGCAAAACGCACCGGTCGAGAAGCACTCGGAGCGATTGCGGAACATCCAGCCCATCGCGGACGGCTGGCGACCCGAAACCGGGCCAAAATGCAGGCCCGCCGCTTGCATGGCATGAATGCCCTCGATGGCGTAGTCGCTGGCGCCATCGTGTCCAGCAGGAATCAGCGTATCGTCCATATCGGTCAGCACAAGTTTGATCATAAGGTCCCCTCGGTCATTCTTAATCCCGTCTATTGTACCGACCTGCCAAAAAGGGACAGGTTTATTTTGGCAGGTTTTATCTGGGAAAACGCAAAGCCCCAGTTGTTACCTGCCAAAATAAACCTATCCCTATTTGGCAGGTGCGCTAGTATAGGGAACAACAGATTCGATGCGGGAGTGCCGGCGGTGCAAACCACAAGGCTGAGAGGGCATGGGGCCCAATCCTTTGAACCTGTCAGTTAATGCTGGCGTAGGGAGCATGCCGCCTTTACAGGGGCGCTGTCTATGCACAGCGCCCCTTTTCTATGCCAAGGAGGCATGTGCAGTGATTGATTCGAAACAGCTTAAGCAAAACGTGATCAAGGCCGTGGGGGAGATTCGTGCCACCAATCCGATGGCCGGTTCCATCACCAACACGGTGACGATCGACTTTGTCGCCAACGCACAGCTCGCCGTGGGCGGTTCGGCCGCCATGGTCTATCTGCCAGACGAGGGCGAGGCACTCGTTGCCGGCGGCGGTGCCATCTATCTCAACATGGGCACGCTCTTCCCCATCTACGAGCAGACGATTCCCCGCGCGGCCAAGGCGGCACACGACGCCGGCAAGCCCTGGGTGCTCGATCCGGTGGGCCTGGGCATTGGCAGCCTGCGCACCCAGCTGGTAAACGAACTCAAGCAGTACAAGCCCGCCATCGTACGCGGCAACGCCTCCGAGATCATCGCGCTCGCCGGCCTGTGGGGTCTTGAGGGCGAGGCAGCCGATCTGAGCCGCGTGCGCGGTGTCGATACCACCGACACGGTCGACGCCGCCCGCGATGCCGCCGTGGCGCTCGCCCGCTACACCGGCGGCGCTGTAGTGGTCTCGGGCGAAGTCGACCTGATCACCGACGGCACGACCGTGGCCAAGTCCCACGGCGGCAGCCCGCTCATGTCCAAGATCACCGGCTGCGGTTGCTCGCAAGGCGGCGTACTGGCCGTGTACGCCTGTGCTGCCGATCCGTTTACGGCAGCCATCTGCGGCACCGCCGTCTACAACGTCGCCGGTACGCGTGCCGCCGCTGTCGCCGATGCCCCAGCAAGCTTTAAGGTCGCCTTTATCGACGAGCTCTACCGCGCGACCGCCCAGGATATTGCCGACAACCAACTCGAACTCGAAGAGGCATAAGCCATGTCCGAGTCCACAACCAGCGCCGGCATGAACACACTCGTCGCCGTGGCCATCGCCCCGTGCGGCACCGGCGATGAGCTGTCCGCCGAGGTCGCCGAGGTCGTGCGCGTCATTCGCGAGAGTGGCCTTCCCAACCGCACCAGCTCGATGTTCACCGAGATCGAGGGCGACTGGGACAAGGTCATGCAGGTCGTGCGCGACGCAACCTTTGTGTTGGCGAGCAAGGGCATCCGTACCGAAGTCGTGCTCAAGGCAGATATTCGACCCGGATTTACCGACACCATGACCGGCAAACTCGAGCGCATGGAAGCGCAGATCAAAAAGCAGGAGGAAGCACGATGAGCATCCGTGACAACCTTGATATCTCCGCCTATCTGGTACTCGGCCCCGAAAACACCCTCGGGCGCCCCGTGGGCGATGTAGTGGCCCAGGCACTCGACGCCGGCTTTACCTGCATCCAGGTGCGCTCCAAGGTGGCAAGCGCCCGCGAGATCATCGCGCTGACGGGCGATGCCGCGCAGGCAATCGCACAGGCCGGCAAGACCGGTCAGGTCGCCCTGTTAATCGATGACCGTCTGGATTGTGTGCTTGCCGCGCGCGAGCAGGGTATTGCTGTCGACGGCGTGCACGTGGGTCAGAGCGATATTCCCGTCGAGGTCTGTCGCAAGCTGCTGGGCCCCGATGCCATCGTGGGCCTTTCGGCCCGCTGCGAGGAGATGCTCGAGTACGTCAAGACCGCCGACATGAGTCTGGTCGACTACCTGGGCATCGGCCCGCTCCACGAGACCGAGACCAAGCGCGACTGCGGACGCGCGGCCGATGGCTCCATCATCACCAAGAGCTTTGAGGACCTGGCCGCACTCCACGTGGCAAGCCCCGTGCCCATCGTGGTGGGCGGCGGCGTTAAGACGGCAGACTTGCCGCAGCTTAAGGCAACCGGCGTCGACGGCTTCTTTGTGGTGAGCGCCGTCTGCAGTGCCGACGACCCCCACGCCGCAGCCAAGGAACTTGTCGACACCTGGCAGCAGGCATAGGCATAGGCCGAGCAGCTGATTCGCAACCTCATATCTTCAATAGCGGAAAGCGCATCCCAGTTTGGACGTCCATTCTGGGATGCGCTTTCCGCATAGAGGGCCAGTGGGAAACTGCATCCCAGTCTGAACACAAATTCCGGGATGCGCTTTCCGCCGAGTCCACGGCAGCTTGTCCTACCCCGCCAGATACGCTTCCAACGCCGGCAAAGTCGCCTCCGCATCGTGGCGGCCGACCTGGTAGATGCGCTCGAGCTCATCCGGTTCGCGGCACAGCGACGGCACCTTCACCGATTCGCTCGGCCGCACCACAAAGACCTCGCCGGCAGCCTCGCGACGTGCCAGGTCATCGAGCGTGGCATTGTAGACCTCATGCCGATGCTCAAGCGCTGCGACAAACTCCGGATAGTGACGGAACACGCGCCGCAGCATGGACATCACACTGTTGGGCTGCTTCACAAAGCCCGCCGGCTGCGTGAGCACCACGATATTGCGGTCATACCCCTGCGCAAACAGCCATGCGCTGGGGATAGAATCAGCCACGCCACCATCCAGATACTTATGCCCGTCAATAGCAACGGGACGCGTCGCCACAGGAATAGCAGACGACGCCCGGATCCACTCGATATCGCGCTCGTCGCCATACGGCAAATCGTGATAGACAGCCTTGCCCGTCTCGATATCGGTACACACGCACGTAAATCGCATGGGACAGGCGCGATACGCCTCCAAGTCGATGGGATCGCGCTCAATGGGCACCTCGTGATAGGCAAAATCGGCATTGAACATGTCACCGGTTCGCAGCCAGCTTGTCACGCTCGCATAGCGCTTGTCGGCACAATAGGCCTTGTTGTAGCGAATGGCGCGCCCAATCTGCCGCGATTTAAAGTTGTAGCCAAACGCCGCGCCCGCCGAAACGCCCACCATATGGTCGCAGGTCAAACCGTGCTCCATCCAAACGTCGAGCACGCCCGCCGTATACATACCGCGGTAGCCGCCTCCCTCGAGCGCAAGCCCCACCGTGCGCGTCGTATCCGGCTGTGCCATGTGACCATCTCCGTTCCTGCGTTTTAAAACGGGACAAGTATACCCGTCAACATATATCGACTCAGTCGCATTATCATCGAACATCGCATTGTCGCGCTACCGCTTGGCGAATAGTAGCCGCCAACAGCATGGACACCCATATATAATTGCGTACTGTTGTTTACACTACTCAGCAGTTATCAACAGCGAACATTAGCCGGCAAAGTAACTCAACAACGCAGCAAGGCGGGGGCCTGGATACACGCAAGGCGCGGAGCAACGACGCGTGTACACTACGAGCTCGCCCGACGCCGTCCGCCCCGACCTCAGAAAGCCGCTTACAACATGGACACCGTCAGCAATTACACCGAAACGCTCGAAAAGACCGTCCGTGACCTTCTCGAGCGTCAGGATGATCTGATTAGGACGGCCTTTACCGACCAGCTCACCGGACTTGGCAACCGCGGCGGCTTTGCCCGTTCCCTAGAGGAAATCTGGGAGCAGGAACTGCCCGTGACCATGGCGTTTATCGACATCGATAACCTTAAGCACTGCAACGACGTCTTTGGGCATGACGAGGGCAACCGCTATATCTTGCAGGTGAGTCTCTATCTCAAGCTGTATATGAAGGTGGACGAGGCGGCGTTTCGCATAGGCGGCGACGAGTTTGCCATCCTGTCTACGATTGCGACCGAGGACGACCTCGCCGAGCGCCTGGAACACTGCCGAACGGTCCTACTCAAAAACAACGATTCCGAGATGCCTCACTCGTTTAGCTACGGAGTGTCGCACGCCGACCCCGCCCTGGGTGAAGTCTCCAATCGCATGACACTCGATGCCGACCATCGCATGTACGACTACAAGCTACGCCATGCCATGCATCTTGATCGACGCAATATCGCGCAAGTCCACACCGACGACTTCGAAATAAGCGATCGCGTTTTTGACGCCTTTTCGATGCTCAACGAAGGCCGTTATTGCTTTATCGAGAACTTGGACAAACATCGCACCCTTTGGTCACAAGGCGCCTCGCGCGATCTCGGTCTTCCTTCTGAGCATGTAGACAACTGCCACGATTACTGGAAAACGCGCGTCCACCCCGATGACCTTGAGGCCTACATCAACGACATCGACCAAATCTATAATGGCTCCAAACACCGCCGCGTCATGCAGTACCGCATGCGCAATGCCGCGGGCGACTACGTCCTCTGCCGCGCTCGCGGGTTTCGCATCGACGGCGACGGAAATACCCCCTCGCTCTATGTCGGCGAACTTGTTAACCACTCACTCGCCGAGACCGTCGACGCCGCCACGGGCCTCGGAACGCAGCGTATGCTGATCAACGCTATCGATGCCTGCCGTCGCGACCGTTGCGAGACGGGGCTTATAGCGGTCCGCGTTTGTGGCACGGCAAAGTTCAACGAGCTCTACGGGGCCGAGGCTGTCGACAACATGCTCGCCGAATACGCAGGCCGCATGTTATCGATCACCCGCGGCAGAAGTCGCGTCTTCCGCTCGCGAAACGCCCAGTTCGTCGTGCTCAGCAACGATCTGGACCACGAGGCATTCGAGCAACTGACCCATCATCTTAAAGAGGCCGTTTTCGCTCCTGTTCGAATCGCGAACGACACCATTACCCCCGTCTGTCTTGTCGTCCCGGCCTTTTACGAGCGCTTGATCAATCAAGCGACCGCTGTTTTAGGCGAACTCGACCGTCGTCTTCGCGCCGCCGGCGGGCTTGCCCCCAACGACAGCCTCCCCATACCCGAGATTGAGCGTAAAAGCGCCGTCGCCGAACGCATCGATACGCTCACGGGCCTCTATCGACCCAGCGAGTTTATGCGGCGTGCCAACGCATTTCTGAGGACAGGGCGCGACGGCGCTTGGTGTATCGCCACCGTCGACATGGGTCATATGCGACTGTTTAACGAATGGCACGGACAGGCCGAGGGCGACCGCGTGCTCGCCGATGTGGGTACGGTCCTCAAAGACATCGAGAATGCCGAGATGGGCGTCGCAGGATACTGGGGCCAAGACGACTTTTGCATTCTCATCCCCTTTGAGCACGACACCGTCCATCAAATCTATAACCGCGTTCGCGCCGCCGTGGCCAAGCATGATGACGGTGTGGGTTTCTGGCCGTCCATGGGCGTTTGCCCCATCGACCCCAACGAGGAAATCACCATCGACGCGCAGGCCAAGGCCATGTTTACCAATCGGCGCGCAAAAAACGACTTTAAGGAGCGCGTCGCCATTTTCCGCCCCGAGGAGTACGAGCGCGAAACCGCGTTCCACCGCACGCTGACCGAATTCCAGCATGCGTTCTCAAACGGCCGCATTACCTACTACCTGCAGCCCCAGGTCGACATGGAAACTGGCGAGATCGTTGGCGCCGAGGCGCTCACGCGCTGGATTGGCAAGGACGGTTCCCTCATTTCGCCTGTAACGTTTATCCCCGCACTCGAGGAAAGCGGCTTTGTAGTGACGCTCGACAAGTACATTTGGCAGGGCGTCGCCTCGTGGCTGCGCGAGCGCATCGACCGGGGGCTTCGCGTGGTTCCGATCTCGCTCAATGTGTCGCGCGTGGATATCCTTGCCTGCGACGTTGCCGAAGATATGGGAGCACTTGCCGCCCAATACAACCTACCGCCCGAACTCATGCGCATCGAGATCACCGAGACAGCCTATACGGGAGAATCCGAGGCCGTGGACAAACTGACAGCCGACCTGCACACCCGCGGCTTCTCGACCTATATGGACGATTTTGGCACCGGCCAGTCCACGCTCGCGATGCTCAAGAACGTCAACGTCGACGTCATCAAGCTCGACCGCACGTTTGTGCCCGTCGACGGCGATCATGGCCGCAGCACGCAAATCATTTCATCAATGCTCGAGATGGCGCAGTCGCTCCATCTGCCCGTCGTGGTCGAAGGCGTCGAGACAAATGAGCAGGCGAACATGCTGCGACAGATGGGCGCCCGCTACGCTCAGGGCTTCCTCTACTACCGCCCCATGCCGGCGAAGGATTTTGAGGCATTGCTCGATGGTGGCAATAACAACTGATACGCTCGCGCGCAAAACGCCACCGCCGAAGGGGACATTTGTCTCCATTAGCTAACTTATATCCCCAATTCAAACCGATTTGGGGATATGATACAAACCATTGTTCTGCCCAAGGAGGTTATTCATCATGAACGAGTCATATCGCTTGGGCGAGCAATCGATTATTGCCTATCTTCAGCGACTTGCGAATGGTGTCTCGACCGCCGAACTCGATGTTTCCGCGCTGCCTGCTGAGCTACGCGCCGTTGGTGAGCAACTGCAAAAGACGCATGCCATCCTGCAACAAGAGCGCCAGCTACTTGAGTGCAACGCCTATATCGATCCGCTCACCAACTTGGGCAACCGCGGCGGACTCGACCGTCACGTCGAGCAGCTCTGGCGCAAAGGCGACCCCTTCACCTGCGCCTATATTGACATCGACCACCTTAAGCACTGCAACGATAAGTTTGGCCACGCCGAAGGCAACCGCTATATTCTAGGCATCTGCCGCGCGCTCACCGAGGCAATGGAGCACGATGAAATGCTGTTCCGTATCGGTGGAGATGAATTTGTACTCGTGTCTCCCACGACAGGCGAAGCCGAGCTCGAGCAGCGCTTGGAGCGGACACGCACCGATCTTGTCGAGGCAACATCAGACGGCAAGGCGCCCATGATCGCTAGCTTTAGCTTTGGCTGCTCGCGCGTCAATCCACTTGCCGGCGACACGCGTCGCCAGATGACGATGGATGCCGATCGCAAGATGTATCGCTATAAGCTTATGCATCGTGTGCAGCAACCGAAAGACAATGACGCGCCGCCACACCCAATTGCCGAGCAGCTTCCGTGCAACGACCGCGTATTCCAAGCGATCTCTATGAGCTCCGAGACGCGCTATCCGTTTATCCTCAATCTCGATACGGGCGAATCGCAATGGTCGGTTAATGCCGTACGCGATTTTGACCTGCCCTCCCAGCATCCTTTTAACTCACTCGACTTGTGGCTTGCCCGCGTTCACCCCGAGGACCGCGACAACGTACGCGCCGAGCTCGATATGGTGATAAACGGTACGTGGCACTTCCACTACATGCAGTATCGCGTGATGGATGCCACCGAAGCATACGTGCTTTGCGACTGCACGGGCTACCGCTTGGACGGCACCGATACCGAGCCCAACATGTACGTGGGCATGATTATCAACCGCAGCTTGGCAGATACGACTGATTCCGTGACCGGCCTGGGCGACATCCACGCCCTGGTCAACGCCATTGGCGAAATGCGTCGCGTCGCGCGCAAGGCGGGCTTGGTCGCCATTAAAATCGACGATATCGCTCAGGTCAATGCCCGCTTTGGCTTTGATGCAGGCGACCGCGTTTTGGCGGAGAGCGCCGCCTGCCTCATGGATTGTTCGCGCGGCAAGGGTCGTCTGTTCCGTTCGACGGGACCGATGTTCGTGGCGCTTTTCGACGAATTCGATCCCGAAGAGACCGACGCGATCGCAGACGAAATCGAACGGTTCTTGGGTTCTCCCGTGCTCATCGGCTCGCTTGAATATCAGCCGCCCATTCGTGTGGCGACGCTTCATCTGGACGCTGTCGATCGACAGCCTGTTTCCATTTTGAACGAGCTCAAAGCGTTGCTCGGGAAAGCCGTGCAGGTGCCAGGTACCAAACTGGATTAGCACCGCGCCCGCACCGCCTCCCCCATCGTGCGATAATCCTCTGCAGAAGTCACCAACAGCAGAGGGAGTTTGTGATGAAGGTTCTTTTGGTCAATGGCAGCCCCAAGGCAAACGGCAACACCGCCCGCGCGCTCGCCGAGGTCGCCGAGCAATTGCATGCCGAGGGCATCGATACCGAGGTGTTCCAGCTGGGCGCCAAGCCCATTCGCGATTGCATCGGTTGCGGCCAGTGCGGCAAGCTTGGCGGTCGCTGCACCTTTGACGATGACGTGGTCAACGAGCTGATCGCTGCCGCCGAGCAGGCAGATGGCTTTGTCTTTGGCTCCCCCGTCTACTATGCGCATCCCAGCGGACGCATCCTCTCGGCTCTCGACCGCGCATTCTATGCTGGCAGCAAGGCCTTTGCGCACAAGCCGGGCGCCGCTGTCGCCGTTGCCCGCCGCGGCGGCACGTCGACCACGTTCGATGTACTCAACAAGTACTTCACCATCAACCAGATGCCCGTGGTCGCCTCCACCTATTGGAACAACGTCTTTGGCGCCATGCCGGGCGAGGCTGCCCAGGACGCCGAGGGCCTTGCTACCATGCGAAACATCGGTAAAAACATGGCCTGGCTCCTGCGTTGCATCGAGGCAGGCAAGGCTGCCGGCATCGAAGCCCCCGTGGCCGATCGCGAGCGCACCAACTTCATTCGATAAGTCCAGCGGTGGTCACCTCGATGTACTGTCAATGTCAGCGAAAAGCCAGCTGATGAGGCAAGGTGCCTTGAAAGAGGAGGGCGCTGGGCTTTTGCCCGCGCCCGACGATTGAAAGGCAGATTGCCCATCAGATGGCTTTGCAGCGTCGAGGTGACCGCCGTTCGTTAGAACGGCGGAACATTATATGAACGTGCAAATTTTCGGGACTAAGAAGTCCTTCGACACTAAGAAGGCCCAGCGCTATTTTAAAGAGCGTCGCATTAAGGTGCAGTTTATTGACCTGAAGGAAAAGGAGATGAGCAAGGGCGAGCTCACGAGCGTGATGCAGGCGGTCGGCGGCATCGACAAGCTGCTCAACCCCAAAGCCAGGGACGAAGAGACGCTCGCGCTCATCCAGCACCTTACCCCCAGCCAGCGCTTCGACAAGCTGCTCGAGAACCAGCAGGTTCTAGCCGAGCCCATCGTGCGTAACGGCAAAAAGGCCACCGTCGGTTATTGCCCCGATGTATGGGGAGCCTGGGAGTAGCCTGTGTTATTTGCCGGCGCGTGGGTATAAGAGCAGGCGTTTGGCATAAGATTCAACTGTAAGCCATGTCTAACAAAGGAGGGCACATGCCCAACAAACCCGTGAAGATCATCATGCTTACCGGTTACCTCGGTGCCGGTAAGACCACACTGCTCAACCACATCCTCGCTAACGACGGCGGTATCCGCGCCGCCGTGATCGTCAACGATATCGGCGAGATCAACGTCGACGCCAGCCTCATCGCCGACGGCGGCCTTTCCGAGACCGACGACCTCATCCCGCTCACCAACGGCTGCATCTGCTGCACGCTTTCGGATGACCTGGCCAACCAGCTACAGGGCATAGCCGATTCGGGCGACTTCGACTACATCATCATCGAGGCCTCGGGCATTTGCGAGCCCATCCCCATCGCCTACACCATCTCGAGCTTCTGCGACGAGGCCAAGGTGGGCGGCCAGCCTAAGCTTGCGCTCGACAACATCGTGGCTGTGGTCGACTGCGCCCGCATGTACGACGAGTTCAACGGCGGTCGCGACCTGCTGGCCGAGGATATCGACGAGGACGACATCGAAAGCCTGCTCATCCAGCAAATCGAGTTCTGCTCCACGCTGATCCTCAACAAGACCGATACCGTGACGCCTGAGCAGATCGCCGAGCTCAAGGCCATCGTGCGCAGCCTGCAGAAGGACGCCGTGATTGTCGAGGCTCAAAACGGCGAGGTTCCCATGGAGGAGCTACTCGACACCGACCGCTTCGACTTTATGCGCGCCTACAACTCCGCCGCTTGGATCGAGGCCATGGAGCATCCCGAAGAGCACGACGACCCCGAGGTGCTCGAGTACGACATCGAGACCTTTGTGTACTCGCGCCGTAAGCCGTTTGACCTGCAGAAGTTCACCGATTTTGTTGAGCAGGAGTGGCCCGACGAGGTCATCCGCGTCAAGGGTCCGCTGTGGCAGGCCAGCAATCCGGACATGTGCTACATGTTTGAGCAGGCCGGCCACCAGATGCGCCTGATGGAGAACGGCCTGTTTGTTGATTCCGCACCCGAGGGCGAGAAGCAGAAGATCATCGACGAGAACCCCGAGATCATGCAGATTTGGGACGACGAGACGGGCGATCGCATGACGAGCCTGTGCATCATCGGCCGTCACATGGACAAGGATGCGCTCATCGCCTCCCTCGATGCCTGCCTGACCGACTGGCACCGCGCCTAGGTTTATCCAAGCGGGCATTTTTCCGCCTACGTAACCGCCAAACCACCACGAAGGTGCCTGTCCCCTTCGTGGTGGTTTTTCGTTCTGAGCCAAGGAGATTCATGCTCAACATTGTGTTGTACGCGCCCGAGATTCCGGCAAATACGGGCAATATCGGCCGCACCTGCGTGGTTACCGGCGCCCGCCTGCATCTGGTGGAGCCGCTGGGGTTTTCGCTCGACGACAAGACGGTGCGTCGCGCCGGCCTGGGCTACTGGCAAAATTTGGACGTGACGACCTATGCCGGCTGGGAGGATTTCCTTGCGCGTAACGGTCTCTCCCCTGCCGATGGTCGCCTGCATCTGCTGACCAAAAAGGCACGCCGCACCTATGCGCAAAGCACCTACCGCGACGGCGACTATTTGGTCTTTGGCAGCGAGAGCTCAGGGATTCCCGAGCCACTGCTTGCCGCGGTGCCCGAGCGCTGCGAGCGCATCCCCATGTTGCGCGATTGCGACTCACTTGAAAACGCCGAGGCCTGGGAAGCCCACGAGGAATCGCTGGGGCATACTGAGGACGGCCATGAGGCCATCCTTCGGCAGGATATCTGCGGTAACTTCGTCAATCCGGACGACTACCGCATCAGCGCACTCAACCTCTCCAACAGCGCCGCCATCGTCCTCTACGAAGCCCTGCGCCAAACAGGCTTTCCGGGAATGTGACAAAGGGACTGCCCCTTTTTCACATTCGTTTATAGGTAGCGGCCGGTGATGCTTGCGGAGCAGGCTGCAATGTCGCCAGGCGTGCCGGCGCAGACGATTTGTCCGCCCGCGTCGCCACCGCCCGGGCCCATGTCGATTACGTAATCGGCGTTACGGATAAGGTCGAGATCGTGCTCGATCACGACAACTGTGGCGCCCTTGGCAACGAGGCCGTCGAACACACTCAGCAACACCTGAACATCGAGCGGATGCAGACCAATCGTGGGCTCGTCAAACACAAACACGGCATCATCCTGCACACGACCCATCTCGCTCGCAAGCTTAAGACGCTGCGCCTCGCCGCCCGAAAGCGCCGGCGTGGGCTCACCGAGCGTGAGATAACCCAAGCCTAGGTCGTGCAAGGTCTGCAAGCGCGTCTGAACCTTCTTGAGTCCCACCGTGGCGTCGACGGCCTCGTCCACACTCATGTCCATGAGCTGCGGCAACGTAAGCAGACTCCCGTCCTTGCCCTCGCGATGGATATGCGAAGCCGCGTCTGCATAGCGAGAGCCGCGGCATGCGGGACAGACGATCTCGACATCGGGCAAAAACTGCACGTCGAGCGATATCGAGCCCGTGCCGTCGCACGTAGGGCAGCGCAAGGCACCGGTGTTGTAGCTAAAGGCGCCCGCCTTGTATCCCGCCGCCTTAGCCTCGGGCGTACGGGCAAAGGCGCGGCGCAGCTCATCATGGATGTCGGCATAGGTTGCCACCGTCGAGCGCACGTTGGCGCCGATGGGCGTGGCATCAATCAGGTTGGCGCGCGCGATGCCCTCGGCATCGATCCAACGCACGTGCCCCGGCAGGCGCTCGCCGGCTGCCTGCGCCTTGAGCGCCGGAATGAGTGTCTCGAGCACCAACGTCGTCTTACCCGAACCCGAAACGCCCGTCACCGCGACCAAGCGACCGCGCGGGATATCGACTTCGAGCGGTTTGACGGTATGGATGGTATCGGTCGCCATGCGGATATGGCCCTGGTCGAACATTTCGTCGTCAGCCACCTGCGGCCGCAAGCGCTTGGGGTCTGCGCGCAAAAACGGTGCGATGCGGCTGCCCTGCGATTGCTCGACCTCATCCACCGTACCGGCGGCGATCACATTACCGCCGCCCGCTCCGGCAACGGGGCCCATCTCGACCAGATAATCGGCTTCCGCCAGTACGCGCGTATCGTGGTCGACAACGACCACGGTGTTGCCGTCATCCACCAGATCGCGCATCACGCCTACCAGGCCGTCGACATTGGCAGGATGCAAGCCGATCGAGGGCTCGTCCAGCACATAGAGCACACCTGTCGACCGGTTGCGCACCACGCGGGCGAGTTGCACGCGCTGGCGCTCACCTGTGGAGAGCGTGGCGCCGGCGCGATCGAGCGAAAGGTAATCGAGACCCAGATCGACCAGACGACGGGCCGTGCTCAAAAACGAATCGCAGATATCCGTCGCCATGGGCCGCATCTCGGTCGGCAAGGATGCGGGCACGCCGCGCACCCACTCAATCGCCTCGCCCAGCGTCATGGCCGCCGCCTGTGCCAGATTGATACCGCACACCTGGGGCTGGCGCGCAGCCTCGGAGAGACGCGTGCCGCCGCAATCGCGGCATGGCCCCTCGCGCAAAAAGCGTGCAACGCGTTTGAGGCCCTTGTCGTCCTTAACCTTGGCGAGCGCATTCTCAACGGTATAGACGGCGTTGTAATAGGTGAAGTCGAGCGGCGTGGCGCCCTCGCCGTTTTTGGGAACGTAGAGAATGTGCTTCTTAACCGCCGGGCCACGGAACACGATGTCGCGCTCTTGAGGCGTAAGTTGGTTAAACGGCACGTCGGTACGCACGCCCATCTCGCCTGCCACTTGCTTCATCAGATCCCACATGAGCGTGCCCCAGGGAAGCACCGCGCCTCCGTTGATGGTCTTGGACTCGTCGGGCACCAGGCTCGCCTCGTCCACCTCGCGCATGACACCGGTACCGCCACAGGTGGGGCATGCACCGCCGCTATTGAAAGCCAAATCCTCGGCACTCGGCGCGTAGAACTCGCGGCCGCATGTCGGACACATGAGCGACAGGCCCGCAGCCACGTTAAGGCTCGGCTCCATGCGCGCCCCACAGTGCGGGCACATGTGATGGGCGCAACGGCTAAAGAGCAGACGCAGGCTATTGTTGAGCTCGGTCATGGTGCCAAAGGTCGAGCGCACGCCCGGCACGCTGGGGCGCTGATGCAATGCGAGCGCCGCCGGTACGTGCAATACCTCATCCACCTGAGCGTGCTCGGCCTGCGTCAGGCGACGTCGAGTATAGGTGCTGAGTGCTTCCAAGTAGCGACGCGAGCCCTCGGCATAAAGAACCCCCAGCGCCAGCGAACTCTTGCCCGAACCCGACACGCCGGCAATACCCACGAGCTTTCCCAGCGGAATATCGATATCGATGTCCTTGAGGTTGTGGACACGTGCACCGCGCACCTCGATAGCACTTGGTTGTTGCGACACCGCCATCGCTCCCCTTCCAGTTGATCGAATGTGACAAAGGGACTGTCCCTTTGTCACATTGTCTGCCTGAGCCAGTCTTCGCAGGTCAAATACGTAAAGCACTCGGTACGCACATCGCCCATAAGCTCGCAGGGCACGTCGCGCTCAACGTGATGCGGCGCGAATCCACACTTTTGTTGAACGCGTAACGACTTGTCATTGCCCTCGTAATATCCGCACCAAAGCGCCTTGCAGCCAAGCGTTTCGAACGCATAACGCTGCATGGCTCGTACTGCTTCGGGAGCAAAGCCTCGGCCCCAGAATGGCTTGGCGATCCAATAGCCCACTTCGAGCTCGAGACCGTCATCTCGACGGTTTGACTCACAGCGAGGCGGCATGAGTCCGATACTACCCACGGGTTCATCTGTCGCAGCTAGGCATACGGCAAAGATATGGGGTGCCGCAAAGACTGTCCGAATGATCTCCCTGCTTTCCTCAATGCTTCGATGGGGCGGCCAGCCCGCAGCCGGCCCCACGTCCGGGTCGCTCGCATATGTAAACAGGCTCGCCGCATCCGCCTCGCGCCACGGACGGAGCGTCAATCGCTCAGTTTGAATCACCATGTTTTGACCTCACATCTATCGATGTGACAAAGGGACCGTCCCTTTTCACATTACTCATGCCATAAAACGCGATCGCGAATGTACGCGCCCAGCATGGGCACGGTAAATCGGACGAGGCCGTATCCGGCAGCCTCGATGACGCGCTCGCGAATCAGGCTTGCGCGATATTTGCTCGCCCAGCTCTGGGTGCGATCGCAGCGCTCAATGATATCCGCCATGCGAGTCGGTTTGCCCTCGTCAACCGCCATGGCCTCGATAAAAAGGCGCTGTGGACTGCGCAGCCCGTAATACAGAGGCGCGTCAACCGCTTCGTAGAACTCGGAGACGGCATCCGCATGCCCATCCTCGACATCGTGCCTTTCAATGACCTGCGAGCCACGCCGGACAGCAGAGCGCCACATGTAATAGCCCACCAGCTGAACCATATAGGGATGCCCCATGCTCTTGTGTGCCGCAAGGTCCGCTGTCTCCGCGTCAACGTAAAGACCGGCGTCTTTGACCGTCTGGACATATGAATCGCGCACCTTGGGCAAAGATATCGCCCCCAGCGTACGCTGCTGGGCACGCCGCAAAAACGTCACGCTCGGCTCTTCGAGCAGATCGTCAACCATACTGGGTAAGCCGGCGAACACCAGCGCAAGACCGCGCTGGTCGCTATCGGACAAGCCCGTGGCATCCTGGTCTCCGAGCACCTGCTGATAGAGAACGGCAAGAGCCGCCAGCTCCTCGATAGACGCAGATTGCGCCTCGTCAATCGCAAACAGTATGCCCTTGCCTGGACCGAGCTTCTTGAGGCGCTCGTTGACCAGCCCCCGCAACGTCTCACCCTTTGCCCGCGCCGCCTCGACCGACATCCGGCCAAACGAGGGACCGAACTCCATTGACGTCACAACGGGTTTATTCGAGCGAAGCGCGTCGGCCAAGCGGTCGCATAAGCCAAGCGAAGCGGAATCGGAGACAACCGCCCATCCGTGCTCATTGGCTAGACGTTGCAGCTCCCTCAGGAGAACCGTCTTGCCGCAGCCGCGGTTTCCCGTAATGAGCATGAGCCTACCCGGCGCTCCGGCGCCGTTATCGAGCCCTTCCTCGAAATCTTCGATGACCGACTCGCGACCGATGAGTATCGGAGGCCGCTTGCCAGCCGTGGGCTTAAAGGGATTTGGATTCATGTCGGCCTCCTCGGATTGGCAAATCCTGGTAATAGTTATACCAACTTATACCAAGTTATACCAATAGCCTGTGACAAAGGAGCTGTCCCTTTGTCACATGTGGCCGAAAAACTCCGCGTCTGCTGCTCGCCAGGAGCGGAAGGTGGCGGGATCGACCTTTACGTGGGCTGCAGCGGGTACGTCGTACCATTTGACCGTGTAACCGGCGCCGTGGGCGCAAAAGACCGAGTCGGGCGTGTTGGGCAGATCGGCCTCGGGCTCGTAGGCGGCCGCCTCGATTACGCGCTCGGCATCATGGCAGGCAGCATGCCCGGCAAACTCGAGGTACAGATGACCGTGACCGCTCGTGTAGGCAGCCATCTCCAGCGCGTAATCCTGCACCTCGGATGCCGGCACGCGACCCACAAGCTTCGCCCGATCTCCCGCCATCGTCGGCGGCTCGTACTCGGCACCCATGCGCGTGGCATCCGAGAGCGCCCGACCCACACACTCCCCCGGCACCTCGAGCTCAAAGCGATACCACGGCTCCAACAGCATCGCCGCGCCGGCCTCACGCGCCTGCATCAAACCCTGGCGAATCGCGCGGTACGTGGCCTGGCGAAAATCGCCGCCCTCGGTGTGCTTGGCATGCGCGCGGCCGCCCGTGAGCGTAATGCGCACATCGGTGATGGGCGAGCCGGTCAGCACGCCCAGGTGATCGCGCTCCATGGCGTTGGTGAGCGCCAGACGTTGCCAGTTAAGATCGAGCTCGTCGGTCGAGGTCACGGTGCCAAACTGCACGCCCGAGCCTGCCGACAACGGCTCCAAGCGCAAATGCACCTCGGCATAGTGGCGCAGCGGCTCAAAGTGGCCCACACCCTCGACCGGCTGCGAGATAGTCTCCTTATAGAGAATGCCGCCGGGCTCAAACTCGACCGCAAGGCCAAAACGATCGGCCAGCACGCGCTGCACGACCTCGAGCTGCACGGCGCCCATCAACTGCAGGTGAATCTGCTCAAGATGCGTATTCCAGCTTACGCCGAGCATGGGATCTTCGTCTGCCAACTCAGTCAATGCTTTGAACACCGTATGGACGTCGTGTTCGCCCGGCAGCACCGTATAGGTGAGGACTGGCGCAATGACGGGCGCATCGCCCGCGGGCTCCGCGCCCAGGGCGTCCCCTGGGCGAACGTGCGCAAGACCCGTCACGGCACAAATACCGCCAGCAGCAACTTCTTGCGCAAGCTCATACTTCTCGCCGTTATAGATGCGTACTTGATCGACCTTCTGCTCCCATGCCTCGGCACCGGAACGTCCGTCAATCATCTGCTTGGCGTGCAGCGTGCCACCGGTCACTTTAACCCAAGCCAAACGCTCGCCGCGATCTCCGCGGCTGACACGATAGACGCGCGCGGCAAACTCCGGGGACCACGCCTGCTCACGCATCAGCGCGCATATGCCATCCAACAGCTCGTCCACGCCTTGGTCCTTGAGCGCCGAGCCGGCAAAGCAGGGAAAGAGCTTGCGCTCGGCAACCATGCGCGACAGCGTTGCGACGGAAAGCTCACCCGCTTCAAGAAACTCCTCGAGTGCCGCCTCGTCCAACGCAGCAGCATCCTCCTGAACGGCACCGCCCGCCAGCAGCTCGTTGGCATCCAGACAGCCTTCGGAAAGACGCTGCCCAAGCTGTGCCAGCAAAACATCGCGGCCGGGATTCTCCAAATCGATTTTGTTGATATAGATGAACGTCGGGATGTCATAGCGCGCAAGCAGGCGCCACAGGGTTTCGGTGTGCCCCTGCACGCCATCGTTGGCACCCACAACCAAAATCGAATAGTCGAGTGCGCGCAGCGTGCGCTCCGCCTCGGCAGAAAAATCGACATGCCCCGGTGCATCCACGAGCATGACGTGGGTATCGCCGTGGTCGAGCACGGCCTGCGACGAGAAGATCGTGATGCCGCGCTCGCGCTCGATCGTGTTAGTGTCCAGATGCGAATCGCCATCGTCCACGCGGCCGCGCTTGCGAATGCGACCCGCGTTGAACAGCATGGCCTCGGCCAGCGTGGTCTTGCCGGCATCGACATGCGCCAAGATTCCAACGACCGCTTGCTTCGACATGGCTCTCCTCTTATTGCAAGCCCATCGCACGCGGCGACGGGCATCCTCGTTCCACACTGGATGATACAATTTACGGGCCGGCGGGCGAAGCGGGCCCTATCCCCCGACCGAGCTCATCGCCCCGCGTTGCCGCGCGGCGATTTTCGTAGGTTCGCGCCTTGCGAAAGCCGGCACCTCCCCTTTTTGTCTGCCCGGGCTTATCTGGGGCAGTAACAACGCGAGCCCCACAACGACGCGTTTTACCAAAAATGGCCCCACTCGGGGCCATTTTTTATTTGAGCTGGGTGATGATACGTGCCTTGGCTCCTACGCCTCGCGCAGCCAATCAAACGCGACACGCGGCGTACCGTCCGACACATATACGGTACCGGCACGCTTAAACCCGGCCTTGGCGATGACGCCCTGCATGGGCAAGTTGTCCTCGTGCGTGTCGATACGCAGATGGTCGGCGCGTTCCTTGGCAAAGGCAAACATCGCAGCCGCGATACCGTGCACGGTGCCGTCGGACGCCACACGGTGCAGCACGGCGTACGGAATGTCGCTACGCCATTGCCCGTCCTCAATGACGTCATAGCACTCGTCCGGGCCCGGCAAAAAGGCAAACGTCGCCACCACGCGGCCATCGACTTCGCACACGTAACTGCCACCAGCGGCAATATCGGCAGCCAGCTGCTCGGCCGAAGGCGTGCCCTCGGGCCACTGCGTGGCGTTACCATGCGCGCGCATAAAGGCGCGGGCCGCGTCATAGATAGCCATGACGGCGGGAATGTCGGTATCGAGGGTTTTTCTGATCATCACGCGGCGACCTCACGTTTATTGGTATCACTTTGATTGAGCAATGATACCAACGTTTGGAGAGGGGCGCGAAGCAGATGGGTAGCAAAAAGCGAGCCGCCTGGTCAAAAGCCAAAAGCGAGTTTTTGGGCGCTGCCACCGGCGGCGATATGAGCGACCTGTTTGCGCGCGAGGATGAGCGCCGCGACGCCCTGGACGCCGAACGCGATGAGGCGTGGCGCTACAAGTCGTGCGAACGCAAAAACCGTTACGACACGCGCGCCGAGGCCGAGGCCGTTATGGCCGACTGCGAAAACCGCGGACGCCGCGGGCTTGCCTGCTACAAATGCGAATACTGCGGCGGGTGGCACCTGACGTCGCACCCTTGGAAATAGGCTCCGCATCGGCACGGCGCTGGCGAAGCGCCGGCCATCGCACGCAAGCTACGGGCGCGGCGGCACCAAAACATCGTAGCGAACGGCCTTGCCCGCAAGCTGATAGCTCGGCTTAACGCCGGCAAGCAGTGGCCCCTTCACCGGCCGCTTGATAACGACCTTGCGCGGCCGCACCGCAAGCGCTGCCTGGACCAGCGTCTCCTCGTCGGCGCACGGCTGTTCCAGATGATGCAAGAGTTGGAACTTCTTTTTGACCGCCGCACTCTTGGTGCGCCCGGGAAACATGGGGTCCAGATATACCACGTCGGGAGCGGTGAGCTCGCCCTGCCCGATCAGCTCAGCTGTATGGCGAAGGCCGGCAATGCTGTCCTCGCCCGCATGTAAGCGCATGCGGGCCACGGCTGTCGCAAGCGCCGGATCATCTGCCGCGCGATCCAGGGCATCCTTGAGAAGCGCCGCGATCACGCAATCCTGCTCATACAGATCGACGGTAAAACCCGCGGCCGCCAGCAGCAGCGAATCCTCGCCAAAGCCTGCCGTGGCGTCAATCGCCCATGGGCGCTCGATGCCTTTTGCGCGCGCAGCCTTTACCAGCAGCTCTTGCTGCAGACGGCCCTGCTTGAGCCGCGGAAGCATGCGAGTAAAATCGGCACGCAGTTCCATCGTGCCGTCGGTGAGCGTGAGGCCCTCGGACGTCCCGGTCAGCTCAAGCCCCGCGGCCCGAGCAATAGAAAAGGGATCGACGACGTCCATGGGTACTCCTTAACAAGCAAAACGAATACGTGAGCGCCGTTTATGTCGGCACCCAACCGTCCGCTATTGTCCCACATGCGACATGGCCCACAGCATCCCAATGCAAAGCACCGCCATCAATCCCGTGCACACGGCAGCGATCACAGAATCACCCATGCGCCTTCCCAACGACTGCGGCTCACGCACTTGCTCTGCTCCGTACATCATGGCTCCTCCTTCGGTCCAGCTCTTACCATGGCCTCATCATCGCAGCGCCGCGCATGAGCTGCCATCGATTTGACTTACAGCTGGCTTTCCTTTTTGAAAGGTTGGACCGCACAGGCAAGAGTCGCTTTCAGGCGCATGCATCGCCGCGTTGAACTACAATGTGCTTCACCATATATGCCGCAACCTGGGTGCGACAGATTCACCGCGCCCGCATCGAAAGGACCAGTTATGAGCGCCGCTCGCAAGACACTCAAAATCCTTGCCCTGATTTATTTTGTTCTGGGCATCGCCAGCCTCGTCATTGGAATCGCCGGTATCGCGGCCGGCAAGCTCGAGTCCACCTACGGATCGAACGCCATGCTCGCCGCTGCCGTGATTATCGCCAAGGGCCTCATCGATCTCGCCGCAGGTGTTGCGGGCATCAAGGGCGCCAACAAGCCCTCGCAGGTGGATGGCGCGTTTAAGCTCGGCATCGTTGCCGCAATCGCCACGATTGCGCAGGCCGTGCTCACCCTTCCCGCGCTCGGCGGCAGCGCCGTCAATATTGGAGCCTTTGTCATCGTGGTCTACGACCTGTTCTTTGTTCAGCAGGCGCACGCCGTTAAGGCCGAGAACAAGGACCGCCTGTAGGCGCTCACTCCTCATAACCTCTGCAGTCAAGCAACTAAAAAGGGCCGATCGCGCATCTCTGCGGTCGGCCCTTTACGTTTGCCCAGATAACACCTGCCAAAATAAACCTGTCCCTTTTTGGCAGGTTGTTAGCTGTGACGGTACTCGGCGATGATGAAGTCGATGTCGGTTTGAAGGGTATCCAAATTTGCCAGGCGCTCTTTGTCGGCAGGGCGCGTGCGGTAGTAGTAGGGCGTCATCTGAAATACGGCTTCGATGTCGGCCTGGGTCTGAAGCGTAATATTCGCAGACACCCGCTGCGTTGAGACCAACTCGAGTTCGGTGGTCTTCGGCAGCTTCTCGTCATTGAGATATGGCGTGTCGTAGAGCACCTCCTTGAGGCCAAACAGATGACGGGCACCCGGCACCACGGTATAGAGCGAGCCCTCTGGCGCCAGCACGCGGGCAAATTCGCGCTCGTTAAAGGGGGCAAAGAGCTCGGTCACCATATCGAAGGCGCCATCGGCCACGGGGATAGCCTTCATGTTGGCCACGAAGTAGGTCGCATCGCCGCGCTTGGCGGCCAGGCGCACCATCTCTTTGCCCAGGTCGAAACCGTAAGCATCCGCGCCCGGCACCGCGCCCATGGCGCTGGTGTAGTAGCCCTCGCCGCAGCAAATATCGAGCAAGGTCATAGGAGTGTCCGTAGACGCCGCACGCCCAGACACCTGCCCGCGCACCAGCTCGACCATCGCATCGCGCAACGGTGCATAGTATCCGCGGTTCAGAAAGTCACGACGACTGCGCGCCTGCGACTTGGGATCGCCCATGGAGTCGCCGCTCTTGGACGAGCGCAACAGGTACAGATAGCCCTCGCGCGCACGGTCAAAACGGTGTCCGCCCGTGCATGCAGCACCGCGCTCGTCGTCCGCCAACGGTTCATGGCAAACGGGACACAACAACATGGCAACTCCTTAGCGCGAACAACACAACGCCCACCATTGTCGCACGCCTTCCCCACCTAGTCATAGAAGAGACAAGGAGTGTCCCCAGCTGCCGACAGAAAAGGAACGTCCCTAAGCGCCGGCTGGCTGCATTAGGAGTATCATCGTCTGCGCAAATAAGCACGAAAGAGCATATTAGAGATTGAGAGCGTATGGCAGACACCGCATCTAAGCACATTGACATGACCACCGGCTCGCTGTGGCGCAATATTCCCCTGTTCGCCTTCCCCGTAGCCGCCACGAGCATCTTGGAGCAGCTGTCGAACCTCATCGCCACCGTCATCATCGGTAACTTCTCGGGCGACCAGGGAACCCTCGCCATGGCAGCGGTCGGCTCCAACGTTCCGCTTACCAGTCTTATGCTCAACCTGTTTATCGGCATGTCGCTTGGCTCCAACGTGGTCATCGCCAACGCTATCGGCCGCAACGATCAGAACATGGTCAACCGCGCCGTCCACACCTCGATTCTCATGGCGCTTGTGGGCTTTGTCGTCATCGCGCTGGGCGAGATCTTTGCCGAGCCCATGCTCGCCGCGCTCAACGTTCCCGCCGAAACCATGCCGCTCGCCTCGCTCTACCTGCGCGTCTTTTTGCTCAGCATGCCCTCGATCTTGCTCTACAACTTTGAGGCCGCGATCTTCCGCTCTGTCGGCATCACCCGCATGCCGCTGCAGGCGCTCGCCGTGTCCACCGTCCTCAACATTGGCCTGGACCTCATCTTTGTCCCCGTGCTCCACTGGGGCGTCGCGGGCGTCGCCATCGCCACCGCCATCGCCTACACCGTCAGCGCCGCCACACTCTTTGTCCACCTGCTCAAGACCGACTCCGTCGTCCGCGTCACCCCACGCGACCTGGCTATCGACCCCGTCGCCCTCAAGCGCATCGTCAAGATTGGCCTTCCCGCCGGCATCCAAAGCGCCGTCTTCGCCGTCGCCAACATCATCATCCAGTCCGCCATCAACAGCTTGGGCACCGAGGTCATGGCGGCATCGAGCGCCGCCATGAGCCTGGAGTACGTGTGCTACAACCTGCTCAACAGCTTTAGCCAGGCCTGCACCACCTTTGTGGGACAAAACCACGGCGCTCGCCAAATCGACCGCTGCACCAAAACACTCAAGGTCTGCCTGGTCGAAGGTGGCATCGTCGCGCTCACTACCATCGTTATCATCGTCGGTCTGGGGCGCGAGATCCTAGCGCTGTTTAATAGCGATCCCAACATCGTCTCGATCGGCTATATCCGCGTGTGCTCGATCTTCCCGGCATACGCCTTTAGCATGTTCTACGAAAACATGTCCGGTTACCTACGCGGCTTTGGCATCTCGCTTATGCCCGCCCTCATCACCATGATCTGCGTCTGCGGCATCCGCTTCTATTGGGTCTTCTGTGTGTTCCCGAACTTCCGCACCTTTGCGAACATCATGATGGTCTACCCCATCAGCCTGGGCACCACGGCGTTCTTTATGGTCGTGGCGGTACTACTCTGCCACCCGGCACGCACCTATCGCGCCGCCCAAGCCAAAGCGACAGCCCGCTAAACACCGCACTCAATGTCACGCCAGTCATTAATTGACAATATGCGAGCTCATATAGTCGATAAAACGCCGCGTGGCGATAGGCATGGTGTCCCAGCTGCGCCAAGCTGCCACCACGTCGCGCGAGGGAGCATGCACGATGGGACGTACGCGAATATCGGCCCGCATGCCCTCGACGGTACGACGATACAGCATGCTCACGCCTAGGCCCTCCTCCACCATCGCCATGATGGTGTAGTCGTCGGTCACCTCGCTCGTCACGTGCGGCGACAGCCCGTGCGCCGCGAATGCATCGAGCACCAGGCTCTGTTCGCCCTCGTCCAGCAGCACAAACGACTCTGACGCCAGGTCGGCAAGCGTCACCTTTTCCTTTGCCGTCAGCGGATGCGCGGCCGGCAACAGCGCCACCAACTCGTCGTGATAGACCACGCGCTTCTCGAGCCCGGCGGTAAAACCGCGCGCCGTAAAGCAAAAGTCAACCACGCCGTCGTGCACCCACTGGGCGTTGCGCGTGTAATCGCCCTGCTTGAGGGTAAAGTGCACGCCCGGATGCAGAGCCCCAAAGTCGCGGATCACACGCGGCAGTACGGTACGACTCACGTTGGTAAACGTCGCGATACGAATATCAGTCGAGGAAAGCCCCATCAGCTCCTGGCGCTTGCCCTCAAGCTCGGCCTCGGCAGTTACGATTTGGCGCAGATACGGCAGGTACTGCTTGCCGTCGCGCGTAAGCGAGACACCTTGCTTACCGCGCTCGATAAGCGTGGTGCCCAGCTCGCGCTCGAGCGCCTTGACGGCCTGGCTCACCGCGCTTTGCGTATAGCCCAGCTCGTCGGCCGCGCCCTTCAGGCTGCCGCGATCGACCACCATACAAACAATCTGATACCGCGATGCCATCGTGCCTCCACATCAATGCAGCCGTAAAACGTTTTGCCAGGGCTTTTTCTACTAGCATTAGTATTTCTTAATCATACTGAAGATACATTCGCTTTACTACATCCATATCTGGGAGCAGAATCCTTTTTGCGAAACCGTTCTGTAACAAAAGGAGTCCCATGGATCGCAAAAAAGCAATCGCGCTCTCATTTTCCGTTCCCGTCGCATGGGGCTTTTCGTACCCCCTCATGAAGATCGGCATGGACAGCATGAACGCCACGAGCATCGTTGCGCTGCGCTGCATCATCGCCTTTGCGGCTTGTCTTGTGCTCTTCCACAAGCACGCGCTGCGCATCAACCGCGACCTGATGGTTCGCGCCGCCATCATCGGCGCCATCATGGCAACCGAGCTCACCTGCATGTGCCTGGGCTCTAGCCTCACCTCCGCCTCCACCGCCGGCTTTTTGCAGAGCCTGACGGTCGTGATCGTGCCGTTTGCCAACGCCGCCCTGCTGCGCCGTGCCCCCGAGCGCAAAGTGCTCGTCGGCACCGCCATCGTCACCTGCGGTATGCTGCTGCTCTCGGGCGCCGACTTTACCGGCCTGAATCCCGGCGCGATCATCATGCTGCTCTCCGCTTTTGTCTATGCCGGCCATATCATTGTGGCGAAGCGCTTTGTCGAAGATGTCGACCCGCTGGCTCTGGGCGTTTGGCAGCTGGGCTTTGGCGGCCTGTTCTCGGGCATCGCCGCATTTGCCTTTGGCGGCTTTACGCTTCCCAGCACGCCGAGCGAGGTCGCGGTCGTCGTCGCACTCGCGCTCATCTGCTCTGCCTATGGCTTTATCACCCAAACGCTCGTGCAGCCCCACGTGCCCGCCGAGACCACCGGCTTCGCCTTCTCGCTCGAGCCGGTCTGCTCCGCCGTCTTCTCGTTCTTCCTGGTCGGCGAGGTCCTGAGCCCCATCGCCTTCTTTGGCGCCGCCCTCATCCTCACCGGCGTGATGGTGGCAACCGTCGAGCTCCCGCGCCTTCGCTCGCAAGGACACGCTCACATGGCAGGAGCGCCCGAGCGCGTCTCGTAGACCCCACTCTTCATGCAGCCGCGGCATAAAGGCAACCGGTGCGCCTTTACAATAGATGCCAACAGAGCATCTGCCGTAAAGGAGCCCCATGGACACCGCAACTCGCGACCGCAACATAGCAACTTGGTTGGGCGATGCGCCGCAGCCGGTACGTGACACAACGAACCAGCTGCTCGAGCGCATCGCCCTTTTACGTGCCGAGCAAACCATCTACCCGGCACAAGACGACATCCTCAATGCCCTCGCCTATACGCCGGCCAACCAGGTCAAGGTTGTCATCTTGGGTCAAGACCCCTATCACGGACCCAACCAGGCCATGGGGCTGTCGTTCTCGGTCCCCGCGACGCAAACCAAGTTGCCGCCGAGCCTGCGCAACATCTATAAGGAACTCAACGCCGATCTGGACTGCCCCATTCCCGCCACGGGAGACCTAACCCCATGGGCACAGCAGGGCGTCTTGCTCCTCAACACTACGCTCACCGTGCGCGAGCATGCCGCCAATTCGCACGCCAAGCTGGGCTGGAGCACGCTGACCGACTACGTCATCGAGCGCTGCTGCCAGCTGCCCCAGCCGGTAGTCTTTTTGGCATGGGGTCGCTTTGCCCAGCAGATGGTCGAAGGCAAGCTCGCCGCGACCGGCGCGGGCAAGGCAACCGGCAAGTTCTGCCTGGCCTCTACGCACCCCTCGCCGCTTTCGGCCAACCGTGCCACGGCAGAACTCCCCGCTTTTATGGGGTCGCGTCCCTTCTCGGCAGCCAATCGGCTACTCGAACAGCGCGGCTCGACCCCCGTCAACTGGACTTGCCTCGGCTAAAAATCGATACATCAAAAACGCGCCCGACAGCTTTCCATCGGGCGCGTTTCCTATTCGGGCCAAATAAATTGTGTGCGGCCGGCCTCGCCGCCATCGATCAGCAGGCTCTGTCCGGTCATAAACCGGTTGGTCACGCCCACAAAGTAGATCCACTCGGCGATCTCTTGGGCGGTGGCCCAGCGTTTAAGCGGCGTGAGCTCCATAATCTGGTTCCACAGGTGCTCGTCTTCCATCACGCAACGGTTGAGCGGCGTGATAACGCCGCCCGGGTCCACACTGTTGGCGATGGCCTGCGGCGCCAGGCGGTTTGCAAGGTTCTTGGTGTAGGCGATAACACCGCCCTTGCTGGCAGCATAGGCGGGAAACTCCGATCCCGTATGTCCGCTCGCCGACCCCACATTGACCACGGATTGGATAGCCAGCGCCGGCTTGGCGGCAAGCCCCTCTCCCACAAAGGCGTAGCGCTCGGTCACGTTGATGGTGCCACGCAGGTTGGCGGCGATGTCGTCGGCCGAATCCTGCGTACCGGCAACGTTCACGATTACCTGGGGTTCAAGATCGCCTGGAAACGAGTTAGGCTCGCGTACATCAACAATCAGATGGCGGTAGCGCTCGTGTTCGATCGCCGCCGGCAGCAGATCGAAGCCCACGACCTCGTGGTCCTCGTCCAAAAAGCGCCGCACGCATGCGGCTCCGATGCCGCCCGAAGCGCCCGTGATCAAAACCCGCATACTTGCTCCTTAGGCGGTTGCGTGGCGCTCGAGGTACTCGGAGCCCACATTCTCGCGCTCCCAGCCACGCACGACCTTGTAGCCCACGGGGCTCAGGAAGACCTCGCACAGCAGCTCGGCAACGGCGCCGGTCAGCGAGCACATAAGGACCTGCACCCAGGTCCAACCAAAGAACGTGTGGCTCACCACAATGGCAAAGACCAGGTTGTCGACAAACTGGCCAACACCCGTAGACACATAGGAGCGGAAGGCGAAGCTCGCAAAATTATTCTTTTTGAGCATACGGCCGAGCGACTGGTTGAGCGTGGAGTTAACCACGGCAGAAACGAGCATCGCCAGCGAAGAGCCCAGCACCACATACCAGGTGCCGCCGATGGTGGCGTTAAGGGCGTTGTTGACCTCGATCATGCCCGTGTCGTAGTAGGCGCCCCACATGCCGGGCGTGAGCGAGCATGCCCAAAAGCACAGGCTCACGGCCAGGTTGACCAGCAGCGCGAGGATAGAGATTTTGATGGATGCCTTGGCGCCAAAGCGCTTGCAGATCATGTCCTGGCACAAAAACGAAACCCAGCTCACCACAAAGCCGCAATCGAGTGCCAGATACGGCAGGCTGATGAGCTCTTTGTTGGCCAGCAGGTTCATCATGATGACGCTCACGAAAAACAGCGAAACCGTTGCCGCGGGAATGCTCCGCAACAGGACCTTGTAGTCCTCCATGACCTTCTTGATCATTATGTACTCCTTTGGTTTTAGGTTTAACGAGCAGGATATCGGACCCGAACTGCTCGGACGCCCCGGTCTTGAGACGACGGTGGGTATGATAGCCGCTCATACGGCATCAGGCAAGTAAACGGCGCGGCAGCCCCGCAGGGCCACCGCGCCGATGCGCTAAAAGGCCACGTTGCCAAACTCCGACAGGATAAGGTCGGAGTTGTGGTCGGTTGCCCAGTCCACGTTCCACGGGCTCGTGAACAGCAGCAGCTTACCGCCGCGCATGTCCTCGACGCGCAGGGTGTCGCGCGTGAGCGAAAGGCCCGGGATATCGATGGTATCGGGGTCATTCTGGATCCAGCGGATGTCCGTATAGGGCAGCGGCTGGCGACGAACCTCAACACGATACTCGGCCTTGAGACGGCGCTCGAGCACCTCAAACTGCAGCACGCCGACCACGCCCACAATGACGCTCTCCATGCCGGCACCCAGCTCGCGGAAGATCTGGATGGCACCCTCCTGGGCAAGCTCCTCCATACCCTTGACGAACTGCTTGCGCTTGAGCGTGTCGACCTGCGTAATGCGAGCGAACATCTCGGGGGCAAACGTCGGGATCTGCGGATACTGCACGTGGCGCTTGCCGGAGCACACGGTGTCGCCGATGCTAAAGATACCCGGATCGAACAGGCCCACGATATCGCCCGCGTACGCCTCGTCCACGATGGCGCGGTCGTCGGCCATCATCGAGGTGCCCGTCGCCAGCTTGAGCTTGCGGTTGCCCTGCACGTGGAAGGCGTCCATGCCGCGCTCGAACTTGCCCGAGCAAATGCGCACAAAGGCGATGCGGTCGCGGTGGTTCTTGTCCATGTTGGCCTGGATCTTAAAGACAAAGCCGCTAAAGTCGTCGCGGCAGGGATCGACCGGCTCGCTGGTAAGCGTATCGGTATAGGCGCGCGGCGTCGGGGCCAGACGCAGGAACTCCTTGAGGAAGGGCTCTACGCCAAAGTTGGTAAGCGCCGAGCCAAAGAACGCCGGGCTCAGCTTGCCGCAGGCCACGGCATCCAAGTCGAGCTCGTCGCCGGCACCATCGAGCAGCTCGATATCGTCCATCAGGTTCTTATGGTTCTCCTCGCCGATAAGCTCATCCATGGCGGGGTCGCCCAGCTCGGCCTCGACCTCGGCGACCTTCTTGGTGGCATTGGCGTGGCCGTCGCCCTCAAAGGCGATAACGCGACGGGTCTGACGATCGAACACGCCGCGGAAGTTGCGACCGCTGCCGATCGGCCAGTTCATGGGATACGTATTGATACCCAGGACGTTCTCGATCTCTTCCATGAGCTCAAACGGATCGCGAGCCTCGTGGTCGAGCTTGTTCACAAAGGTGAAGATGGGAATGTGACGCAGCGTACAGACCTTAAAGAGCTTTTTGGTCTGGGCCTCGACGCCCTTGGCGCCGTCGATGACCATGACAGCGGCGTCGGCGGCCATAAGGGTACGGTAGGTATCCTCCGAGAAGTCCTGGTGACCGGGGGTATCGAGGATGTTGACGCAGGCGCCGTTGTAGGTGAACTGCAGCACCGAGGAGGTAACGGAGATACCGCGCTCCTTCTCGATGTCCATCCAGTCCGAGACGGCATGCTTGGCCGAGCTCTTGCCCTTGACCGAGCCGGCAGTCTGGATGCTGCCGGTATAGAGCAGCAGCTTCTCGGTAAGCGTGGTCTTACCGGCGTCCGGGTGGCTGATGATCGCGAATGTGCGGCGCGACGAGATTTCATCCGACAGGCTTGCCATGCGGATCCTTTCTTGCATTGAGTGCATTACGTCGTTGTAACCGCACTATTGTAGCCGCGAAACCTCGCCATAGGGCACCTATCAGGACAAATTCATCAGTTAGGGCCCGGGTAGCCGGCCCAATCCGAATTTGTCTCATGCGTAACTGTGCATAGTGTATATATACTGTGCTTACCGGTTATATACACGTGTAGCCCATCAGCTAAGGAGCCGCTGTGGACATCATCCTATCCAATTCGAGCGACAAGCCCATCTACGAGCAAATAGCCTCGCAAGTCAAAGCTCAGATCCTTTCGGGCACGCTCGCGGCGGGAGCCAAACTCCCCAGTATCCGTGCACTCGCGAGCGATCTTGGCGTGAGTGTCATCACCACCAAGCGCGCCTACGCCGACCTGGAGCAACTCGGCTTCATCTGCACCGTGCAGGGCAAGGGCTGTTTTGTCGCCGAGGGCAACCAGGAGCTCTTGCGCGAAAACCAGCTCTGCCATATCGAAGAACTGCTTGCGAAAGCGGCGAGCCAAGCCGAAGCCCTGGGCGTTACGCGCGACAAGCTGCACGAGATGCTCGACCTGGTAGCCCCCGAAACCATGCAGTAGCCATCTGCAAGAAAGGCTATACCATGCAAAACCTTTTAGAACTCAAAGGCATCTCACGCCGTGTGAGCGACCGTTTTTCGTTGCGAGAGGTCACACTCGCCGTGGAGCCCGGCCAGATCGTTGGCTTTGTGGGCGCAAATGGCGCCGGCAAGACGACGACCATTCGCGCCGCGCTTGGGCTTATAAAGCTCGATGCCGGCGAGGTGCATCTGCTTGGACAGCGCTGCGACGCCAACGCGCCCGACGAGACGCAGCGCCACCTGCGCTCCCGCATCGGGCTTGTCCTGGACACGTGCCCCTTCCCCTCCACGCTCAAGGTGGGCCAGGTCGAGAGGCTCGTAGGCCCGGCATACCCCACGTGGAGCTGCGAAACGTTCGCCGGATTCATCGACCGATTTGGCCTCGATCCCAAGACGAAGGTCAAGGACCTCTCCCGCGGCATGGGCATGAAGCTGCAGCTCGCCTGTGCGCTCAGTCACCATGCCAAGCTGCTCGTGTTGGACGAAGCCACCGCGGGCCTCGATCCCATGGCGCGCGAGGAACTGCTCGACAAGTTGCTTGCCTTTGTCGCCGACGGCCAGCACAGCGTGCTGCTCTCAAGCCACATTACATCCGACCTCGATCGCACTGCCGACCGCGTCATCTGCATCGATAACGGCTCGATTGTGTTTGACCTGCCGCGCGAGGACATTACCGACCGAGCCGGCATCGCCCACTGCACCCAAGCACAGGCGTCCGAGCTCATGGCTTGTGTCGAAGGCGCCCGTGCCGCCCACCACGCCTATAGCGTGGACGTGCTCGTGCCCAACCGTCGCGAGGCGCTCGAGGCCTTCCCCGAGATTCCCTGCGACCGGGCAACCATTGATGACTATCTTCGCCTCATGCTGAAAGGGGCTTCGAAATGAAACGCGCCTTTATGTCTGAGCTCGCCATCGTCCGCACGCTTGTCCCGAGCATCGCGGGCGTCGGCCTGTTCATCTTCGTCGTACTGACCCTCGCCAACGCATCGGATGGCGATTCCGGTATGAGCGCCGGCGCCTGTGCGGTCAGTGCCATGTCGCCCATCGTGGTTATGAACTCGCTGGCCGGCTACGACAATCAAAACGGATGGGAGCGCTATCGGGCAACGCTGCCCCTCTCGCGCAAAGACATCATCTGTGCACGCTACCTGAGCATCATTGTCTTCTCGGCCGTCATGGCGTGCGCCGCCGCGCTTCTGAGCATCGTCTCCATCCCGCTCTTCAACAGCGTGGGTATCCCCTCGACGGGACAGACCGTCTTTGAGACCGCAATCGCTTCGACCGCGTCCATGCTCATTTCCCTCATGATGGTGTTTCTGGCACAGCCGCTGTTCTTTCGATTTGGACACATGGAGGCGCTGCGCCTTTCCGTCGGCCTGTTTGCCCTGCTCGGATGCCTTGCCATGGCCACACTGAGCTCCTCCAGCCCCATCAGCAACTGGCTCATGTCGATTGCTGGGGCGAATCCCGATCCCGCCGTCCTCGGCTGCCTGTGTGCAGGAATCGCGGTATTGGCCCTCGTGCTATGTGCACTTAGCTGCATCGTCAGCACCAAGGTCTACCGGGCACGCGACCTGTAGGCAAGCGCGGTATCATTGGGCATGCACCGCAGATCTGGCGCGGTCTTTTATGAGGAGGCGCTCAACCCGTGTCGTGGGTTACAGCAGCATTTGCATCAGCTTTCTTTGCCGGCATCACATCCATTTTGGCCAAATGCGGCATCAGGCACACCGACTCCGACGTTGCAACCGCCATCCGTACTTGCGTGGTGCTCGTATTTGCCTGGGCAATGGCGGGCATTTCTGGATCCATCGGAGCAATCGGCGCCATTCCCGCCAAAGCCTGGCTATTCCTCACCCTCTCGGGACTCGCCACCGGCGGCTCGTGGATCTGTTACTTTAAGGCGCTCAGCATCGGAGACGTCAACAAGGTTGTACCCGTCGACAAGATGAGCACCGTGCTCGCCGCGCTGATCGCCATAGTGCTTTTTGGTGAGACAGGCAACCTGGCGGTCAAGCTCGTGGGAACCGCAGTTATCACGCTCGGCACGTTTTTGATGATCGAGAAAAAGCAGTCCGTCGGCGCAGAGCAAAAGCAAGACCGAGCCTGGCTCGCTTACGCCCTCGGCGCCGCCGTGTTCGCGGCACTCACCTCCGTCCTCGCCAAGATCGGCATCGAAGGTGTCGAGTCAAACCTGGCCACGGCAATCCGCACCTGTGTGGTACTTGTTATGGCATGGGCAATCGTGGCTGCCAAGGGAAAGCTGGAGCAGGTCGCGCGCATTGACCCGCGCGAACTCGCATTTCTCGCGGCATCGGGCATTGCGACCGGCGCGTCGTGGCTGCTGTACTACTACGCCATCGCTGCAGGCCAGGTGAGCGTCGCCGTGCAAATCGACAAACTATCGATTGTCGTATCGGTGCTGTTCGCACGACTGGCCTTCAACGAAAAGCTGTCGCATCGAAGCGCCATCGGCCTTTTCCTCATCGTGCTGGGCACCGCCGCGCTCGCGATTTGGAAGTAGCGTCGGTGCCAGGCGAGATTCAGTCCACCCGCAAATCCGTGACACAGCGCCCACACCGGGCTTGAGATGTTTGTATTGCCCGCGCGCTACCGTGCTACTTGCGCAGGGGCTTGGGCAGCGGAATGCCTGCCGCAATGACGGCGGCGATGATCATGCAGACGATACCCTTGAGCGGGAAGCACATGAGCAGCAGGCCCACGACCATGACCGGCTGACGCATGACCGCACCCATCGTCGATGCCGTGCAGACGGCGACGCAGAAGACCGGATCGGCGCCGGTGAGGATGGCAAGGCCATAGCCCAGGCTCACACCCGAGAAGATAACCGGGAAGAAGTGGCCGCCGCGCCAACCAAGGTTGATGAGGGCGGGCGTCAGCATAGCCTTAACAAGACCGGTCGCGATAAGCACGCCGGCGGGAATGGTCAGATAGGTCTCCATGAGCACGTCGGCTTGGGTCTCGCCGGCAAACATGGTGTAGGGCAGGACCGTGCCACAGATGGCGAGCGCCAGACCGGCTAGCATGGCCTTGACGACAGGGCGCTCCCCTATGGCATGGGACAGTGCCTCGCTTGCATGCTCAGAGACAAAGTACAGCCAGCCGCATACGGTGCCGACCAACGCCAGCGGAATGAGCCAGACAAGTTCCAGGTTGCCCACCTGAGCGGACTCGAACCTGGGCATGCCCATGCCGCCGCCCATGAGCTGGCCGAGCAGCAGGTAGGTACCCAGACCGCCGGCAATCGCAATACCGTAGACCACAGTCTTTTGCGCCTTGGGCAGCTTGATGGTGATCTCATCGGACGCGGAGTCCTCGCCAGCGCCCTGGCCGTCGGCGCTACCGGCGAGCGGCGCCACAAAGCCAAACACGGGCGCGGTAAAGAGCGCCGTCAGGGCAGCCTGGGTGCCCAGCAGCGTGAGCTCCCTAAACTCGGCGCCAAAGCGACGCATGCGGTCGCCGACCCAGCTGCACAGACCCGCGATAACGCCGGTCAGGCCGGCCTCCGGTCCAATGCTTCCGCCAAACAGCAGCGGCAGCAATGCCGCAAGCGAAAGCTTGCCGAGGTTGTCGTACGGGTAGCGACCGTCTTGCTTAACCTTGGCCATCACCTGGTTGAGGTCATCGGTCTTGGTGCCCGTCATCTTTTCGTACAGACCGATCAGCAGGCCGCCCAGCAGGCAGACGAAAAACGGGTACGGCAAAAAACCGAACGGACCGCTCGCGAGCTCGGGCGAAGCGACGCCCAGCATATGAGGGATCTCGGTCCATAGATAGTCGATACCGTGCTCCATCGCAAAGAAAAACAGCCAGACCGCGGCGCCTGCGAACGCACCGGTCACGGCAACGCTCACTAAAAACAGCGCACGGTTTTTGGGTTTTGCAAGACTATTCATCGGGTCCTCCCGCGGTCAAAATCGACAAGGATACGTTTTATTGTAGGGCGAGCGTTGCCCGAACGAGCCAACCGTCTGCGCCGCAAACGGCACCATTGGGAGTCATAGTGGGGCAGGCTCAAGACTTATCCGTTAATAATCGAGGCAATCTCGCGCAAATCGTCGGCAAAGTAGATGCCGTGCTGGCGCTGCGGGCTCGATAAGCCCTTATCGATCATGTGTCCGAGCAGTGCCTTGAGGTCGTTGTAGTAACCGTCCAGGTTATACAGGATGCACGGAGCACTCAGGTGCCCCAACGACACCGCGGACATGACCTCGGCAATCTCCTCGAGCGTGCCCGTCCCGCCGGGAAAGGCAATGAAGGCATCGCCAAGCTCGATCATCTTGGCTTTGCGCTCGGCCATATCGCTCGTCACGATGAGGTCGTCGATACCGTCATGTTGAAACTCGGCCTCGATAAAAAAGCTCGGCTCAACACCCGTCACGTGTCCACCTGCCTCGAGTACGCTATCGGCAAGCGAACCCATCAGGCCCGATTTGGACCCGCCGTATACCAGCGCGTGGCCGTTGGAGCCAATCCAGTTGCCCAGTTCTTGCACCGCAGGCAGAAATGCTGGGTCGTTACCAACGCTGGCACCCAGGTACACCGTGATGTTCATATGCAATCCCCCTCGTCGTGACGCGCGGCACCCGTTCTAGCGTTGGCGTCGGCGATATTCACGCACACGGCGCGACAGGTCGGCGAGCTCATCGCGATCGAGCTCTTCCAAATGCTCAAGATCGTCCATAAAGCGCGCCATGGTGTCCTTTTGACGCATCTTGATAAGCGTATTGCAGTAGTTCACCGCCACGCCCGTGAGCATGGCGATGTAGAAGATGCTGATGACGCTCAAAATGACGGTAATGGCGCGGGCAACCGGTGTCTCGGCCGGAATGTCACCAAAGCCGATGGTCGAGACCGTCTCAAAGCTAAACCAAAGTCCATCGCCAAAGGTGAGGGTCGTAGGCTCGGACAGCCAGACGGCCGTCGAGCACAGCAGATAGAACACAAGAAACAGACCCGTGATGCGCGCAAAGCCAGCCTGGCGCAACACGTCGGCAAGCGTCCTCAACTTGTTCATCGCAACCCCTTTTCCCAGACGCCCAATCACATTCGCTCGGTATTGTCCCACGCCTCCCCCGCAAACGGAACTAGTCATTGGGGACGTTCTTAAATGACTAGTCAAACAAGAACGTCCCCAATGACTAGTCGCCGATGCCGGGCGGGACCGTTTTGCGGTGCAGCTGCCGACCAGGCGGGCTGAGCTGGTATCCTTATGTGAAATTGTCTCGACTCGATAGGATTGCATGTGAAACCTTCCGCCGTCCTTCGCTTAACCCTATATCGCACCCTGGCCGTCGCGCTGGCCGCACTCGCCGTACTGAGCGCCGCCATGCCCGCCCCCGCCTTTGCCGCCGACTCCGACCAGCAGGCCAAGACGGTCCGCGTTGGCTGGCTCGTCAACAACAAGGGCTTCCAGGAAGGTGCGCCGGGCGAGCGCCTCTCGGGATGGGGCTACGAGTACCTCCAGACCCTCTCGTATTACACAAAGGGCTGGCAATACGAATACGTTAGCGGCACCTTCTCCGAGCTTATGGACATGCTCGAGGCTGGCGAAATCGACCTCATGCCCAACATCTCGTATTCAGCAGAGCGCGAGCAGAAGCTGCTCTTTTCCTCGAACCCCGAGGGCACCGAGCGCTACTACATCTACGCCAGGCCCGACCGCGACGATCTGGCCAAGGGCGACCCCCAAGCGCTCCAAGGCCTCACCATCGGCTGCAACTCTGGCGTTATGCAAACTATCGTCGGCCAGCAGTGGCTCGCCGACGAAGGCGTTACCTGCACCTATAAAGAAATCGACACCGGCAGTGCCCTCTTTGAGGCGCTTGCAGACGGCGAGGTCGACGCCGTCATCATGAACGACACCATTTCGTCGCCCGATGCCTCGCCCATGTTCTACGTAGGCTCGAGCGACTACTATTTTGCCGTTCCCAAAAGCCGCCCCGATTTGATGAATGACATCAATGCCGCCATGACGGCAATCGCCCGCGTCAACCCGCGCTATAACGACGAAGTCAAATCGAGCTACTCGGCCCATAACAGCGGCTCATCATCGCTCACCGGCACCGAGACCTCCTGGATCAAAGCAAACGACAACACCATCACGCTCGGCTATCTTAAAAACCAACTTCCCTACTGCACGCAAAATGACGACGGCGAGATGGAAGGGTCGCTCGCCTCGCTTGCAAAGACGCTGCACGACAAGTTTGGCATTACGGTTAAAACGGTCGCGATCTCAAATAACCAGCAAATGTTCAAAGCCCTTTCCAACGGAACCATCGATGTCGCCCTGCCTCTGTTTCGCGACTACTGGCTTGCCGAACAGAAAGGGGTCATTCAGTCAAACCCGATGGGAACGGTTTCCCTAACCGCCATTCACAGCAGCAACAACCTGAACAGCGACCTTAAGAAAATTGCTTGTACACAGGACGCGATCGTCAACCATTCTGAGCTCGAGAGCCTCTTCCCCGACGCAACGATAACCGATTTTCCGAATGGCAACGAGGCACTCGAAGCCCTCAGTAAGGGGGAGGCAAGTTGCATCATTGTCCCCAGCACGCGCCTGAAAACCATCCGCGACACCTACGACATCGAGGATTTCCAAACACAGGAGCTCACCGACACGGCACAGCTATCGTGTTTGATTTCGCGCGGCAAGCCCGAGCTATTGGGAATCATCAATAAGGGCATCGTCAATGCCGGCGAATCGCTCTCTGCAAGCAGTTATTCCCCCACATCGTACTCGGCGCAAGAATCGGATGCGTTCCGACTTCTCTACCGCAACCGCATCGTCATTGCGGCAGTTGTCATCTGCATTTTGCTCACCGGCATCGTCATCCTTGTCTGGTCGCTTCACCGCGCGCAGAAAGAACAGCAGAAAGCCGATGCCGCCAACGCCGCTAAGACAGCATTCCTCACGCGCATGAGTCACGACATCCGCACGCCGCTCAACGGCATCCTGGGTCTTATCGAAATTGAGGAATTGAAAGACGGCGATATGCAAGTCGCCCGCGAAAGCCGCGCCAAGGCGCGTATTGCCGCCAATCACCTGCTCTCGCTGATCAACGATATCCTCGAGATGGGCAAAATCGAAGACCGCAAGCTAACACTGGAACATGCTCCTTTTAACCTCAAAGAGCTCTGTGACGATGCGCTGGTGCTGTGCAAGCTCCGCGCGTCCGGTAACGGCATCACAGTGCAGGACAATAGCCTGCCGTACGCCACGGGGCCATACATGATCGGCAGTCCCACCCATATCCGACGGATCATAATCAACCTGCTAGACAACAGCATTAAGTACAACAAGCGCGGCGGCTCCGTCACCTTTAGCTCACAGACCAAGCCACTCGATGATGGGCGCGCGCTCTTTTGCTTTAGCGTTTCGGATACCGGCATTGGCATGGCTCCCGAGTTTTTAAAGCATATCTATGAGCCGTTTGCCCAAGAAGGTGACGATGCGCGCAGCAAGTTCCAAGGAACCGGCATGGGCATGCCAATCGTCAAATCGCTCATCGACATGATGGGCGGCACGATTGAGATTTCGAGTGAAGTTGGCGTGGGAAGTACGTTTAACGTCCAGATTCCGCTCGAGATCGACAAGAACCCTCAGGCAAAAGAACGTACGGACGAGCAGGCATACAGTTGCTCGCTTGCCGACATGAACGTTCTTTTGGCAGAAGATAACGAGCTCAATGCCGAGATTGCCCAGGCTCTGCTCGAAAGCGAGGGCATCGTCGTAACTCGCGCCGCTGACGGCAACGAAGCAGTCGACCTATACGTTGGCCGTCCCGCGGGTAGCTTCGATGCGATTCTAATGGACATCATGATGCCGGGCATGAACGGCTACGAGGCAACCCGCGCGATCCGTCTGAGCGAAAAGGCCGATGCGGCCGACATCCCCATCATCGCGCTCACCGCCAACGCCTTTGCCGAAGACGCCAAGGCGGCACACGACGCCGGCATGAACGCTCATCTGCCCAAACCGCTCGACTTTAACAAGCTCAAAAACATGCTCGCCCGCATCAAGAAATACGGATCCGTTTCGCTATAGTTTGTGCTCAACCACCATGCACGGCCAGAAAGGAAACCAACGATGTTTAGGCCCTTACGTCGAAAGAAACGCGCCATCACCGACGAGGAAGCGCGCGAGTTGCTCGCCACCTGCAAGCGCGGCGTCTTTGCCGTCAACGGCGACGATGGCTACCCGTACGCCATTCCCGTCAACTACTTCTTCGACGCCGAGCACGACAAGATTTATTTCCATGGCGCCAAAGCCGGCCACAAGGTCGACGCACTCAAGCGCGATGACAAGATCTGCTTTACCGTTTACGGCAACGAGTGGTACAAGGACGGCGACTGGGCTCCCTACGTTATGAGTACCGTTGTCTTTGGTCGTTGTCGCCTGGTAGATGAAGCGCCTGCGTTTATCGAGGACAAAGTCCGCCAGCTCGCGCTTAAGTACTACCCTTCCGCCGAAGAAGTCGAGGAGGAAATCGCCAAAGACATCAAGGGCGTCCAACTCTACGAGATTACGATTGAGCATCTCTGCGGTAAGCAGATTCACGAAAAGTAAGCCCCTCAGCAAGCCTCATCAATAGCAATATGGCCCGGTTCCAACCCACCTTGGAACCGGGCCATATGCTTATGAAGCGTCGGCGGCTATGTGCGCAAGCGCCTCAACGAGCTCCTGCGAACTCACTGGTTTACTCAGGTGCGCGTTCATGCCCGCCTCACGCGAAAGCCTGCGATCGTCGGCAAAGGCGTTGGCGCTCACGGCGATAATCGGCGTGGTCGCGGCATCCTCGCGATCGAGCGCTCGAATCCGACGCGTGGCCTCAAGGCCATCGATACCGGGCATCATGATATCCATCAACACCACGTCGTACTCGTGCGGCGCGCTCGCGGCAAACATCTCGACGGCAGACTCACCATCCTTAGCATGCGTCACGACGGCACCGGCGCGGGCGAGCGTAAACTGTGCGATCTCGGCATTCAGGTCGTTATCCTCTACGAGCAAAACGCGCAAACCCTGGAGCGCATCGCCGTCGCCCACATTCACGCGCACTGCCTGAGGAATCTCGGAGCACTTGCACTTCTCGAACGGCAGACGGATGGTAAACGTCGTCCCCTGCCCCAAGATGCTCGAAAAGCTCATGGTTCCGCCCATAAGCTCGACCAACTGTTTGGCAATAGGCGCACCCAGGCCAGTTCCCGATGAAGCGCCTTCCACCTGCTGCTCCTCGCGACAAAACGGCTCGTAGAGGTGCTGTTGAAACTCCTCACTCATGCCAATACCGTTATCGGCGATCGTGTATTCATAGACAGGAACGCCATCCGCTGGCTCCACCTCGCGGCACGCCAGGCGAACATAGCCGCCCCGGCGATTGTACTTGACGGCATTGCCGGCAATATTGAGCAACAAGCGTTTGAGGTGCGTCACGCTCACCCGCGTATAGGGATGATTAAGCGTCTGCTGATCGCAGATAATTGTCACCAGGCGCTCCTCGGCCTGGCGCTCCAGAATATCGCGCACCTCGTGGTTGAGGGTCACCAAATTTGTGGGAACAAGCTCCAGGTCGACCTGCCCGCTCTCCAGGCGACTCATATCGAGCGCCTCATTCGCAAGGTCGAGCAGCAGTCCCGATGCCGTCCAGATCTTTGAACGACACTCGGTCTGCTTTTGCAGATCGTCCGCATTGGCATCGCCAACCTCAACCATACCGCGGATGCCGTTGATGGGCGTGCGCAGATCGTGGCTCATGCGACGCAGGAACTCCGTCTTTGCCGAGTTGGCAGACGAGGCCTCACGCGCCGCCTTTGCCAGCTTGTCGCCATAGTCGCGCTCCTGCTGCAGCAAGTCCGTCAAACGTCGACGATCAGCGCGGCGACGCACCATCACAACAGTGGCTACAACACCGCTGTAGAGCACCAGCACGCCGGCAGCGACAGCCGCGACGACCTCAAAGTAGCGCTGCGCCGAGGCATAGGTGTACACGTAGAATTTTTGCGCTTTGCCGTATGTGCCCAAATACCACTCGCCGTTGACGTTGACCAGTCGGACTTTGCCGGGCAGGCATCGATCCTTAATTTCGTCGACAATAATGGCGTCCGTCGCGGGCAGGTCGAACACACCCAATACGGTGGGTTCGACGGCATTGGTCGCAACGACCTTGCCATCGTTTTCGATCACGATATTGCCGCTATCGATGGTTTCATAGCCTTCGAGCAGGCTCTGCAGTTTGAGTGTATTGCTTGCAACTGCCTTCGCGCTCTGACGCCTTACCGCGATAACGATACCCTCGCCATCCTGCCGAGTCACGCAACCGATGTCTGCAACCGAATCATCCGCAAGCGTAATACGATCGGTATAGGACTTAAGCGGATGGGTTGCCACCTCCAGCACGGGCGCTTCTTTGAGATACGTAGCAAGCGATTCGTAGCCCGCGTCATCCGTCGAGGACTCGGACATCAAGTTGCCCGATGCGTCCGTCACGATCAGTGCGCCCACGTTGAACTGGTCAGCATATTGCTCCAGCGCGGCGTTATCCACCGAGCCGTCGCGCTTTATATCGCGCGCCACCTCTCCGGCAATCTCCATCACGCGAGTCAGGTTTTTGGTCGCATAGGCGCTGTTAAACGCATCGTAGGAAAGGCTCTGCGTCGCCACGTAATCGACAACGTCGGCAAAGCGCTGCTCGACCTGGGCCGTCGTGTAACCGTAGCTCATCATGCCGGCGACAGCCGAGAGTGCTACCCCCACCAGGGCGGCAAGGAGCCATACCCAGGTCGAATGATTGCCCTGCTCCTGAGCGGTGTAGTCGGGCGCATCGATCACGACAGGCCCTCCATATTCAAAAATGGTGAGGGGTCATCAAAGTACTTTGACACCAGGCGTTCCATGGTGCCATCGGCAAGCATTTCTTGGTAGGCATGGGTGAGTTTAACGTCGATACCGCGCGTGTCGTTGAGATCGAAAGCGGTGCCCAAACCAACCTCCAGCAGCGGCTCGTTCAGAATGCGATACGTCACGCCGTAGTCTTTTTCGTAGGTGAGCAGCGAGGACTCATGTGCGGCGATAGCGTCGACCAGGCCCTCGACGAGCGCCGGGTTCAGGTATGAGCGGTCCGAGAAGCTGTAGAGCTCCTTGATTTGCGGAACCTTTTCATTGGTACGGTTGAGCAAAATGCCCTCGGGCTTGGTGGTGGACTGCACCCCCACGACCCTGCCCTCAAGATCGGCGAGCGTGTAGATGTCGCTTTCGGGATTGACCGCGACCACCTGGCGGCTCGCAAGGTACGGGCCGGCCCAACGATATTCGCTTTCGCGACCCGTCATACTAAAGCTGCCCATGACACAATCGAGCTCGCCGCTCGCCAGCAGCTCTTTCTTCTTTTCCCAGTCAATCAGCTGGTATTTTGGCTTGTAACCAACGCGGGCCAACGCCTCGGTCAATATCTCGACATCCAGGCCAACGATATCGCCGTACTCGTCGGTATACACAAACGGTGGGCAGAGGTCGCTGCCGACGTTGAGCGTCTTAAGGTCGTCGTCTTTGACCTGAGAGGCATCCAGGCCTTTTGATGCAGACGTCGAGGCTTCGTCATTCGACCCAGAACAGCCAGCTATCGCTACGACAAAAGCACTCGCCACTGCAAGCGCAACAAACAACGAAACGGCAACCGAGCGACGGGGTCTTTTCATCGAGCTCCAGACGATCCTGTTTACAGACTGAAATGCTAGAAATAATAGCAAATGAAACCACTCGAGCGCCCAATGGTTACAGATGCCTTACCATACGGGGCCTTCCAGCCGACGCGGCAGAAGGCCCCGCATGCAGAGCACACTTACCGTGCATTAAAAACGTAACGGTCCAGGCGGTCGCACGCTTCCCTCACGCGCGAAAGCGGCAGCGCCAGATTCACGCGAATGTGGCAGGGTCCATGGAACGGGCGGCCGTCCTGATACCCCACGCCCACGCGTGCCCCCTCGTCGAGCAGCCACTGAATATCGCGGCCATGCTCGTGGCACCACTCGGTGCAGTCCAGAAACACCATATAGGTGCCCTGCGGACGCGAATAGGACACGCCCGCAAAATGCTCGTCAACGTAATCGCAGAAGTACTCGATATTGCCGGCAAGCACCTGGTTGAGCTCGTTCACCCACTCGTAGCCTTGCGGCTGGTAGGCACCGATAAGTGCATGCATGGAGAGAACATTCATCTCGTTGTAGTGAGTCTTGTTGGACACGGCGCACACGCGGTCGCGCAACGTCTCGTTATAGATGATGTGGTAGCTGCCGACCAGGCCCGCCAGGTTGAACGTCTTGCTCGGCGCATAGAGGGCAACCGTGCGCATGCGGGCATCCTCGCTCACCGACTGCGTCGGGATATGCTTGTGACCAGGCAGGATGATATCGGACCAAATCTCATCCGAGATCACCACGCAATCGTGCTGGCGATAGATGTCCATGGCGCGCTCGATCTCGTCGCGCTCCCATACGCGGCCGCAGGGATTGTGCGGCGAGCAGAACACCGCGGCATGGATGTGGTTTTGGGCGAGCTTGCGCTCCATGTCCTCAAAGTCCATGCGCCACACGCCCTGGTCGTCGAGTTTAAGCGGGCTGTGGACAATGCGATAGCCCGCGGCCTCGATGGACTTGGTAAAGCCGATGTAGGTGGGACTGTGGACCAGCACCGCATCGCCCGGCTGGACATATGCGCGCAACGTCGACACGACACCGCCCAGTACGCCGTTTTCGTAGCCGATATGCTCCGGTGCCAAGTCCTCAACGCCATTGCGACGGCTCTGCCATTCGATGATGCGGTCGAAGTACTCGGGACGCGGATTGAAATAGCCAAACATGGGGTGCTGGGCGCGCTGAATGATGTACTCCTGGACCGTGGGCACCGTGGCAAAGTTCATGTCCGCCACCCACATGGGAATGCGGTCGAAGCCCTCGTCGGGTGCGTTCGGAGCCATGCCGGGAATCTCGCCCCAGGAGTCAACGGCGATGGCGTCCATGCCGTGGCGGTCGATAAGCGAAGTAAAGTCGTATTTCATGCTGAGCTCCCATGCAAAGCGGATTGTTTTGGTAGGCGTTATTGTCCACCAGCATGGGCGGTTTTGGCATGGGGCTTGGCGTTGTTTTGACGGATACGGACGGATGGCCGGTTAGCCCCGCGCGTCGCTGATGGCGGCTACCGTCAACCTGGCTCCGTCGACGGTAAAAGACACGTCGAGTCCGGCGTATGCCAAGTGATAAATGCGGTTTGGCTCGTGCTTGCTACCCGCGCGGCGCGGATCTTGGCGAAGAACCTCAACCAAGCCAGGAAGCTTTGTAGGCGGGACCATATCCTGCAGCGCTTGCGGAAACTCGACGTCGAGCTCTTGCCACGGCGCATCCTCAATCCAGCCGCCGGTCGCATCCGGGTGGCAATCCGCAAACGGAATGTAGGGCTTAATGTCGTAGATGGGCGTGCCGTCGCGCAGGTCGGCCCCCAACACATGGATGATCGGACCATCGTCGGTGAGCTCGACACGATTGAGCTTGACGCAGGTAAGACCGATGGGATTGGGGCGAAACGGACTGCGTGTGGCAAACACGCCCACGCGCTCGGCTCCACCCAGACGCGGCGGGCGCACGGTTTTCGACCACTTGGCATTAGTTCCGGACCTGTCCTGCTTTTTGGCATCGGCGGCTATGTCCTTAGCCGTGCCGCCGGGCGTGCCGTTTTCGAAGCGCCAGAGCAGCCATAGGTAAGAGAAGGAGTCCAGACCCTCAACCGCTGCGTTGGAGGCAAATTCCGGCTCAAAGACGATGCGTCCCTGCAGATGGGGCGCCAAAAAGCTGTTGCGCGGAATGCCGAACTTCTGCGGCAGGTCGGTATGTATGTGTGCAATAGGTTCCATGCCGGTCATTGTACGGCATGGAGGTGTGGGGCGTTGCGCGCAATTCTTCGCCGCGGTCTCCCGTCGTGCAACCAACGGTTGCTTGGAAGGGCGCCTGCTGCCGCGTATGCTTAAGCCATCAACCAGCAGAAAGGAGCCGCTATGGCCTTTGCGGAAAAGCTCATTGCTGTCCGTCGCGCCCATCATCTTACCCAAGAGCAACTCGCCGCCAAGCTCTTCGTCACACGCCAAGCCGTCAGCCGTTGGGAGCGCGGCGAAGTCACCCCTGGCATCGACATGATGAAGCTCATCGCCGCCGTGACCGGCGAGCCTCTGTCCCATCTGCTCGAAATGCCCGAGCACTATTGCCAGAGCTGCGGCATGATACTCACGCCCGACGGCTGCGGCACCGATGCCCACGGCGCCACGACCGACCATTACTGCAAGTGGTGCTACGACCACGGCAAGTACACCTACGAGACCACGATGGAGGCGATGATTGAGGATTGTGCCCCGCGCCTGGCACAAAACACCGGCATGTCGCTCGACGAAGCCGTCTCGCTCATGGGCGCCGTGCTGCCGCAACTGGAGCGCTGGCGTACCGTGCAGGAAAACGAGGAGCGCTACGGCGCCGAGGCGCGGGCGCGCTATGGCGATGAGGCTATCGATGCAGCAAACGAGACGTTACTGGACATGGATCCCCAGACATGGAACGACATGAAGGAACTCGAGCGTGCCATTCTGGGTCAGCTCTCGATTGCCATGGGCGACGGCGAACCGGATGGAAGCGAGGCGCGCAAGCTTGTCGCAATGCACCGTCGATGGATTGGCCTTAACTGGGGACACGAACCCCAAGACGAAGCATACCTGGGCCTCGCCCGCGGCTATCTTGCCGATCAGCGCTTTATCGACTACTACGACAAGCCCTGCGGCACCGGAGCCACGGCGTTTCTGGTCCAGGCCATCGAGTCATCGCTTGCTCGCGCATAGACCGCGGCGGCTTTGGGTATCTCAACCGAAACCTCAACCGATTGGAGACACCATGGCTACTGATCACGAACTCGTGCTCTACGTTATGACCGGCTGCCCGTATTGCATAAAGGTCAAGCGCTTTTTGGCCGATAACGGCGTGACCATTCCCGAACGCAATATCTCGACCGACCCCGATGCCGAGCAGACGCTCATCGCCGTCGGCGGCAAACGCCAGGTTCCCTGCCTGTTCATCGACGGCAAGCCGCTCTACGAATCGAGTGACATCATCGCGTGGGTACAGAAGAGCCTGCTCTAGCACTCATTGGGGACGCACTTAAATGAATAGTCACTAAAGAACGTCCCCGATGACTAGTCCCCCACCGAATCCAAACATGTACGCCAGCATCCAAAGTCGACATTTTTCGACATCTTTGGATGCTGGCGTACAGCTTTTTTGCGCGGGTCCCTCACAACCGCTCATTGGGGACGCACTTAAATGAGTAGCCGGGAATTCACTCTCTCAAATTTATAGAACATACGTTTGCTTTTATGCTATACTCGCCTCAAGGCATGAGACTGGTCGAGAGCTCCCGCGGAGGTCCCCAATGACACGCTGGAGCGGGTTCGGTAAGTAAGATCGGTGGTTACCGCACTCGCCCACCTCAGACAGGTTGCGCTCCTGTTCGCCGTCGCCATCAAAGAACGGCACTCACAACCAAACGTTTCCGTTATCCGTGAGTCACACAGGAGTGCATTGCTATGGCTAAAAAGATTCCAACCCTTTCACCCGACATTATTTCAAACACCTGCTCAGATATCAGTAGGATTGTCGAGGCCAAACACCTCGGCCAGAAAGGTATCAACCATGAGACCTCCTCGGAAGGGGCTCTGCTCATCGGGCGCCGTCTCGAGCAAGAGATTGCCGGATACCCCATCTCCAATCTCAATGGCTTACTCTCGCCCATCGCTTGCCACCTCAAGCAGCACTTTAGCCCAAGCCTGGGCCCGACTTATCTCAAGCGTTGCATAAAGCTCGCACGAATTGTTCCGGAAGACATGGGTTTTCGACCGGAGCTTGATCTGGAACACTATCAGTCGCTCGCTCACATCGCCGACAAAGATCTGCGCTTAGATCTGATGAACGTTGCCGCGGATAACCATTGGAGCGCGATGCGCATCGATCGTCATGCCCGCTATCGAAGTCCGCAGGACACTTTGGATGCTTGGGAGCGCCGTGTGCTTGAATCAAATCAAGAAGTACGGCGCTTCGCCCGCGCCTACACAGATGCCTGTGGAATCATTTCACTCGATGAACTTATTGAGCTCTACAACTCCTGCGCCCCCAATCCAGTCTCGAGATTTGAGATAAATGAGACTATTTGGCAAATCAGGAACGAATCGGGACAAATCGACAATCCCTGCATTATATCCAGAGATAGAAAACTCTATCTCATAGCACCAGAGCTCGATGACGCTGTTGATGAAGCCCCTTATTACTATGATGACTACGGATACTCTTATCGAAAATATGAACGGCGCAGCGAATACACCGGCGAGATGCGCGCGCTGCGCGAACGGCGCGTTGGCATCAGAGTAGCAGCCATCTTCGCCGGTCACGAACGCCTTCCAATCAAAAGGCTCAGCTATGACGAAGTCATCTGCGGGCATATAAAGTGCAGTCGATCTGCCGAACGACTCAAGCAGTACGTCCTGAGAGACCCTGAGCTCAAGGCATCTGATCTCCATGCAAGAGAAGATGAGTTCGATTTCATCATGACAAAGCTTTTGCGTTCCGTTGGACTCAACGGTATGCCGACAGCCCAGCAAATTGCCGAAGACGCAGCTTTCTTATTGATTGTCGTACGACCCGAGCTTTACGAACGCAATAAAACAGCCGAGGTCTCCAAGCTCCTCTCGATAATCTATGAAGACGCTCCCCTCTGGGAGTTCAACGGACGTTCGCATACCGAGCTAAAAAGCGAAGGAGTGGTGGAGTCTCCGATGTCGGCTTTACATCGAGAAGTCCCATCAAAACAGGCCGCTTAACCCTATTAACTGCTTGCATTTTTGTCTACAAAACTGTATACAAAAAGAGAGGCCCTTATGGAGCTCATCGCAATCCACCCCCATGCCCTCAAGCACGGGCTGACGGAGACGGATATTACATGCGCCTGGAACTCCGCTTTCGCATGGTTCAGGCGTGATCTTGAAAATGGAGGTATCGATTACGTTCTCGTTGGACTTGATGGAAGAAGCCGTCTCATGGAACTCATCGCTCGATATTGCCCCGATCGAGATGGCTACATCATTTACCACGCCCTTGTCCCTCCTACGCGCAAGGTGCTCAGGGAAATCGGGGTCGATCGATAGGAGGCGCTATGGACGCTAAGCAGCTCGAGAAGATGATGGGGTTTGCTCCCGGAGAGCTGGAAAAGGCAGCAGAGGCATACGAAAAAGATGAGTGGCCAAAGGGCCGCACCATCAAGTTAGGGAGGCCGCCGATCTCCGATGAGCCGAGCGTTGTTTTGTCGGCACGCGTGGGTGAATCGGTTCTTGAGGCGTTTGACGCAAAGGCAAAGCGTCATGGGCAGACACGCACAGAGCGGATCAGGGAGCTCATTACGCTCGATGCAATGATTGCCTAGTCCCCCGCCGAACCCAAACGTGTACGCCAGCATCCAAAGTCGACATTTTTCGACATCTTTGGATGCTGGCGTACAGCTTTTTTTGCGTGGGTCCCTCACAACCGCTCATTGGGGACGCACTTAAATGAGTAGTCGGTTAAGAACGTCCCCAACGACTACCCGATGACACGGCGATCCTATTCCTCGATCTCTTTCCAGCACTGAGGATCGGCTTCGTACATATCGCCTGTGTAACCATACGTCACAGCGGGGCAGCCGCGGCACCAGCCAAAAAGTTCGCATTTGGAGCACTTCTTGAACTTTTTAAAGTCGCGCTTTGCTTCCATCTGCGGCGAAAAGAACAGCTCCTCGAGCGTGTTCTCGGCAACGTTGCCCACCTTGCTCTCCATGCGACGACATACATAGACGTCGCCCGTAGGCAGCACCGTCATATGGCCCGTACCGCAATGGCAGCCGTCATAGATCATGCCGGGCTTGACGCTCGTGGGAATGGTGAACTTGCCCTGCTCCCACAAAAGAAGCGTCCACAGGTGATCTTTGAGCTGGAAGAACGTTTTGCAGCCCGCAGCCTGGTGAAACTCCATACGCTCTTGCGCGGCCAGCAGCACGTCGCGATATTCCAGCGACTCCAGATGGAACTCATCACGCTTTTGGCCCGAGGTGGGGCAGTATCGTCCAAAAGCAAACACGTCGACTTCGAGGCTTGCCACAAGGTCAATGAGCTGCGGCAGCTCGGCGGCATTCATACTCGAAACCGTGTTCATAACGGCAACCCAGATACCCGCGCGCTTAAGGCACCCAATCGCACGCAAGGTCTCGACAAACGAGCCGGGCTTACGGAAGTAATCGTGCGTTTTCTCGAGTCCATCGAGCGAGAGCTGGTATTTGCGGCATCCCAACTCTTTCATGCGGGCGCAGACCTCGTCGGTCAGATGGAACGGATTGCCCATCACGCACCACATAAAACCCCGCTCGTGCAAAAGCTTGGCAAGGCGCCAAAAATCGGGATGGAGAATGGGGTCACCGCCCGTAACGTAAAAGTACGGCTGACGACCGATGCGCTCGCAGAGGGCCTGGGCCTGATCGACGACCTCGACCATCTGCTCCCACGGCATGCGCTTAAAACCAGCGCAGGCACCGTTGGCGAAGATATAGCAATGTTTGCAACGCTGATCGCATTCATCCGTAATATGCCACTGGAAGGCAAACGCAGGCTTTTGCATCGTGGGACTCCCTTGGTCGATGTTCAAATTGATGACGGTATTGGGCTACAGGCGCTCAACGGCGCCGACGGGGCAATTCTCTTCACAGGCGCCACAGTGCAAACAGTGCTCAGGCTCTATGCGATACGAGTCACCCGGCTCGATGCACTTCTGCGGACAGTGCTCAAGACAGGAACCGCAACCGATACACGCATCGGAATCAATACGAAAACCCTTAACGGGCGCGGACGCCATGTCCTCGTCTAGGGTAAAGACAGCGCGCTCAATAGGACGAACCCCCAGGTTAAAGTAGTCGAGCACGATGTTTTCGACCTTAAAGATAATGTTGATATCACGCGTATCACCGGGATAAACGTTGGCAAGATACGGTTGCTCGGCATAAATAACGTCACGCCAGTAAACTTGCTCGGAATCCAAGGCGGGAGTGGCAACGCCGGACATGCGGATCATTTCGTTAAACCGCGTGTGGACGAGCGTTTGGACGCGCCCATCGGCCATAAGCTGGCGGGCCATCTCCTTGCCGCGCGCCGTGAGGAAGTAGATGGCGCGGGACTCGTAATGTACAGCGCTCACGCAGCGAATTTGCGGCGCGCCATTTTCGTCCACAGTTGCCAGCGAGAGCGTCCCGGCAAGCTGCATCTTCTTGAGACAAGTCTGAGCATCCATTACGAGTCCCCTCCTAGCGATTGCCTACTGAGCGTCCGCAGCGCCGCAAGCGGTGCCGCAGGCCGGAGCAGCCTTGGGATCGGCGGAGCCACAAGCAGGGGCGGCAGCAGGATCGACGGAGCCGCAAGCAGGAGCAGCCGCGGGATCGACGGAGCCGCAAGCGGTGCCACAGGCCGGCGCGGCCTTGGGATCGGCGGAACCGCAGGCGGGCGCGGGATCGGCGGTACCGCAAGAAGCGAAGGCGGCAACGTTCTCGAGATTCTCGGACATGGCAATTCCTTTCGATTGGGGGCGGCTGGGCGAAGCCGCCCGGACGTAGACGCTTTTGCGCCTAAGCACATCATGCGAGGAATACACCCCACCCAAAAGAAGGCACTAATCTATTAGCCAGTTACCAAAAAGTAAGTTGTAGCCGCGGGCGCCAGCAGCTGCGATAATGCAAGCAACCTACCCGATTGCGAGGTTACCATGCTCACCAAAGAAGAACTGCCTCCCTGCCCCGTCGCCACGTGTTTTCAGCTCTTTGGTAACAAGTGGAAAATCTATATCATCCAGCAGCTCATTGAGCAGCCCCTGGGCTTCAACACGCTACATCGCTCTATTCCCGGCATCAGTCAAAAGGTGCTCTCGTCAAACCTAAAGGAAATGGATGCCGCGGGACTTATCACGCGCACCGTCATTCCCGAAACGCCCATCCGTACCGAATACGCGCTGAGCGAGCTGGGTCAAAGCCTTATGCCCATCATCGATTCTCTTGTGGAATGGGGCACCGACTACCAGCAGCTTGTGCGAAGCTCCTAGCAGCTACGGGCTTTTGCAAATTGAGCGCCGTGGGGCATACCGCTCCACGGCGCTTACCTTTTTGTGCCTTCTTTTGAAGAAGCGGTCCGGGTTGCACACTGCTGTCAAACACGCCCAACTCAATTGGACAGGAGGTCAGCCATGAATCAAGCCGAGCGTCGTATTTGGCTTATCAATGCATTGCTCAACGAGCGAGCGGACGGACGCGGCATTGCCGTTCCCGCCGGAGCCGGCGAGCAGCGCGATTTGCTCAGGGCCCTTATGAACGTGCGGTCGCCCGAAGCGCTCGCGACAGAGGTGCTCGATATCCAGGATGCCTACTTGCAGCAGCGGCTTGTTGAGCGCGGCGGCGCAACCGATGCCGGCACGCTTCCCTACTGCAATCGCATTGCCGTCTGGCGTGGCGACATCACGCTGCTTAAGGCCGACGCCATCGTCAACGCCGCCAACAGCCAAATGCTCGGCTGTTTTGTGCCGGGACACCACTGCATCGACAATGCCATCCACACATACGCCGGCATGCAGCTGCGCCTGACGTGCGCCAGCCTCATGTGTAAACAGGGGCATGAGGAACCGACCGCATGCGTCAAGGTCACGCCAGCCTTTAACCTGCCCTGCAGCCATATCTTCCACACCGTCGGTCCCATCGTGCCCAACCATAAGCCTGGCCCGCGCGAGGAACTGCTACTGCGCCGTTGCTACACCAGCTGCCTGGAAGAAGCGACGAGCCGAAAGCTCGACACGCTTGCCTTCTGCTGCATTTCGACGGGCGTCTTTGGCTATCCCCAACAAGCCGCCGCGCGCGTTGCCATCGATGCCGTTCGTCATCATCTAGACCATAACGACCCCAACCTTAAGGTGATCTTCAATGTTTTTCTCGCGTCTGACGAGCCAATCTACCGCGACCTTCTCCAAGCAGATCGCTAAGCTCCGAGCCGCACTCGATGCATCCGACGCCGTGATAATCGGCGCCGGCGCGGGTCTTTCCACCGCGGCTGGCTACGCCTACGCGGGAGAGCGCTTCGAGAAACTCTTTGGCGACTTCGCCGCACGCTACGGCTTTACCGACATGTACTCCGGCGGTTTCTACCCCTATGACTCCCTCGAGGAATACTGGGCATTTTGGAGCCGCTATATCATGTGCAACCGATATGACCCCATACCCAAGCCCATCTACGAACAGCTTTTGGTCCTGCTGCGCGACCGAGATTACTTTGTGCTGACCACAAACGTAGACCATTGCTTCCAACGCGCCGGTTTCGATAAACAGCGACTCTTTTACACGCAGGGCGATTATGGTCTATTCCAGTGCAGCAAGCCCTGCTGTCAGGAAACTTGGGACAACGAAGAGCTCGTACATTACATGGTCGCCGCCCAAGAAGACCTGCGCATTCCGTCTGCGCTAGTGCCCCGTTGCCCCCATTGTGGCTCCCCGCTCACGATGAACCTGCGCGCCGACGACACGTTTGTGCAGGATAAGGGCTGGTGTGCCGCGGCCGACCGTTACCAAGATTTCCTGCGCCGCCACAGCAATATGCGCGTTCTGTTCTTGGAGCTTGGCGTGGGTGGCAACACGCCCGTCATCATCAAGTACCCGTTTTGGCAGATGACCGCCAAAAACGAGCGCGCAACGTACACATGTGTCAATTTTGGCGAGGCAGTCGCTCCGGCAGAAATCGCCGATCGCAGCATTCTAATCAACGCCGACGCAGGGCGTGTGCTGGACGCACTTGCCGTCCAAGCCGTCAGATGACGAAGCCGATGCTCAACATAGTCATTGGGAACGTTCTTGAATGACTAGCCGTTAAAGAACGTCCCCAACGACTTCATTTAGCCGCAAAAGCGGGCTATGGGCGCGAGCGGCTGCTCACGAAAGACGCGCTCGACGGCGGCGCGGTATTCGTCGACCTTTTTGGTCTTGCGCACGATCTTGTGAACGTTAGCGGGATCGGCGAAGGCGCATTTGGCGTAGAACCACCACTCCTTCATGCGAAAGACCGCATTGCCGCCAATCTCTTCTGCATACGCCGCAAACAGCGTGTCGTGGAAGCGCTGCAGCTCAGCAGGTGTGGCAGCAGGACCGCCCTTAGCCATGCGAGCCAGCGCGGGGTTCGCAAGCAAGCCGCGCCCCAACATTACGTGACGCGTTCCGGGATAGGCCTCCACCAGCGCATCCATGTCCTCAAGATCAAAGATGTCGCCGTTGTAGGCCACCGGGAACGGCGCCCGCTCCAGCGTCTCGCCGTAAAACTCTTTGCGCGGCGAGCCCGCATAGCGGTCCTTTTGCACGCGTGGATGCACGATCAGCTCCGCCAGCGGCATGCGGCAATAGAGGTCGAGCACGCGCTCGTACTCCTCGTCGTTCTCCAGTCCCAGCCTAGTCTTGACCGAGACGGGCAATGGCGAGCGCTCGCACACGTCGCTCAAGAACACCTCGAGCTCATCCAAGTTGCGCAGAAAGCCCGAACCCTTCCCCTTGGCGACAACCGTGCCCGAAGGGCAGCCAAGGTTGAGATTGACCTCGCGGTAACCCATGTCGGCGAGCACCTGCGCCGCCCACACAAACTCGTCCGCGTTTTTGGACATCAGCTGAGGCACCACGTTAAGCCCCTGGTTATTGGCGGGATCGACCTCTTTAAACGCCTTGCCGCCAAAGCGGTTGCCCACCCGTGGCGGAGGCAAAAACGGCGTGTAATAACAATCGAGCGCACCGAAACACTCCGCATGCACGCAACGGAACACATGCCCGGTAATCCCCTCCATAGGGGCCAGCGATAAATACATCGACATCCATTCTCACATCAATGTGACAAAGGGACTGTCCCTTTGTCACATTTGCAAATCATCATTCGGCTGTTTATTTTGGCACACATACGTATCGGGCGGCATCATCGCGTGGGCACAGGAGCAGCCGCTCTAAACCAGGGCTGTCGTGGCACTTTTGCCGTATGACCTGCGCTCACCGATGGCGGGATTCTCTATACTGAGTCACATATGACGGCATCGCGCCACAACGACCGCCACGACACCAAGGACCAGCCATGGCAGCACTCTCCGAACAAGAACGTAAGCGCATCCAGCGATACTGCATCTGCCCCAAGGTTGCCGGAGCGGCGCTTGCCATGGCATTCGTGCTGCCCTTATCGATCATTCCCTTCGAAATGATCGACGACATCGTCTTCCATCACGAAAGCTTTCAAGAGACGGGCATGATGACCGCCTTGGTGCTCACCGCCATCGAGCTCGTCATATTCTGCTATTGCGCTCTCGCCCCGCGCTTTGGCATGCGTGGCAAGCAATGGAAGGAAATGCAGTACCGGCTCGCCGTCGAGCAGAACGAGAAAGACCGCTCGGCACAAATCGCAGGCGTTGTTGGCACGCAGGCCGCCGCACGCCTGCTCAAGAACAGCGACAACGAGGCTGCACGCAACCTGGGCGGCGCGGCAGAAGTCGCCGCTGCCGTAGGCGCCGTCGCCACCGCGGCAGACGTGCTTGCCGAAAGCTTTGCCAACGCGAAGGCCATGGCAGAGGCCTGTGGCGTACCTATCCCCCATGCAAAAAAGTGGATCGTCGCGCTTGTGGCGCTGCCCCTCGCAATCGTGTGCGGCGCCTATATCCCACAGCTGGCGCAGGGAAACATCGAGATGCAAGAAAACGCCGCGGCCGCGGCCGAGCAGATCACCATCGCTCGCAAGGCGCTCGAGCCCTCATGCGAGTACGTGTCCGCCGATGACCCCTACGAGCGATATCAAGACTACGGCTATCACGTCCGCGGCTATCTGCACGACGGCGACTCCGATGCCCAGAAGACCTATACGTACCTGGATTTTGACAACAAGGGGACGCTCGCGGAAGTGAGCTACGCGGCAGAGGTCGACCCCGATGCGAGCCTCGAGGACAACCTCGCCCGCATCGAGCTCGATCTTGACGAGCTTTCCTCTGTCGTCCAAACCATAGACGTCAAAACCGCAAGTCCCGAGCTCCTAGCGCCGCAAAAGCTCCCCGAAGAGTTTAGGCAGGCTTTTTTGAGCGGCTCACTCTACGAGAGAATCTCTATCAGGACGAGTGACGGCCCCGTCAAAGCGTATTACTCGTTTGATACGGATCCCAAGGACGAGTTTGACGAGTATACCCATCCAACCATCCGCATCACGCTGATGGGCAAAACAAGCTAGACGCAGGAGAGAAATGTGACAAAGGGGCTGTCCCTTTGTCACATTATTCGGAGCGTAGGGCTTCCACGGGGTCTTTCTTGGATGCGCTACGGGCCGGCAGCAGGCCGGCGACAACCGTCAGCAGCACCGAAATCGCGATGAGCACCAGCGCATCCTGCACGGGCAGGCTCATCAGGTTGGGGACCTGCTTGGCCGCAAGCGCCCAGGCATTGACCGGGAAGCTCACGAGCACCACGACGACAATGGCAAAGACGCCGGCAATGAGGCCCTCGATAAAGGTCTCGGCATTGAACACGTTGGCCACGTTGCGCTTCGATGCGCCGATCGCGCGCAGGATGCCAATCTCCTTTTTGCGCTCCAGTACGCTGATGTAGGTGATGATGCCGATCATGATGGAGCTCACGACCAGGCTGATGCTCACGAACGCGATGAGCACCAAGCTGATGGTGTTCACGATGTCGGTCACCGAACCCATGATGATACCCATGTAGTCGGTGTACGAGATGGCCTGTTCATCGTGGCTGGCAGCTTTGACCTGCTTGTTGTACGCATCGATGTGATCAAGAACGCGCTCCTTGGCCTCAAAGTCGCGCGGGAAAATCTTAACCGAGATGGGGTCTGCCTCATCCGCATAGCCCAGCGTGGTCAGATTGTTATCGTAGGTGAGCTTAGATGCCTTGGCATAGCTCATCATGAGCGAACTCAAGTCCTCGGCGTCCATGTTGAAATGGATGGCACGCGCAAAGGCGCTCGCATCCACACGCATAGCGCTCGCCAGGTTGGCAAAACTCGATGACATCTGCGTCGCCATCTGGCCCATGAGCCCTGCCGCGCCCGCCTTGAGCTGAGCTGACACCGTCGCCGCAATCCGATCGCCGATCGACTTCATCACCTGATCCATAGCCTGCTGCAGATACGGAGCCAGCTGCTTTTGCACATAGTCGGTCATCGCCTGCTGCAGGCGCTCGGCCAGGGCATCGCCTCCGAGCGCCTTGAGCTGGGCCAGGATTTGCTGGGCTGCCGTATCACTCTCAAGATACGTCGAGAACGCGGCGGCAAGCTTTGATGCGTCCTTAAGATCTTCGGGCGACAGCGCCTTAAACTGATCAGACTGCAAAAAGCCCTCAAACAGCTGGTTGGCTAGCGTTCCCACCTGCTGCATTTGCTCGGGCGTAAGTTCCAGACCGTCAAAGATACCCGAAAAATCTGGGGTTGGCGCTTTGGCCATGATGTCGCTGAAGTCGATGTCCTTCCCAACACCCGAAAGGTCAAGGTCCAGCCCGGACAAGTCGATACCAGAAAGGTCCATACCGCCGGCCGCACTCGAGAGCGCAGACGTATCGAACGAGAACGCATCCTTGAGCGCCGCCTCGTCCACACTGAACATGCTGCCCAGATCCACGCCCTGTTTGGCCTCGCTCTGCAGTTCGGCGAAAGTTTTACCCGTAAAGACATCCGTCTCGGGATGGGCAAGTTGCTCTTGCACAATCTGCGAATCGGCGGCACGCTCCATAAGCTGGCGAGTCAGCGCATGCGTATAGGCAATACCCGGGGACAACGCACTCGCGTTGGCGGTCTCGTTAGGTCGCACCACGCCCACAACGTGCACGTCAATACCGTCAGCAACCTTGGCGGCCATAAAGTCGGCGTCGCCAGACATGTCGGTCCATATGCCGGTCTCTTCGTTTTTACGATAGGCATCGGCCGGCGACAACACTTTAAACGCCGTGGACAGCGCGTCGTCGTAGGTAAAGTCGCTGCCGGTCTTGGGCGTCTCAACCTTGCCATCGGCCGTCATGGCGCTGTTAACCAGGTCGTTGAGCTCATCGATATCCAGCGCACCGATGCTGTAGAGCGTGTAGTCGCCCACCGTGCCGCGGCTCGAAAGCACCATCACGGCCTCGTTGGCGGACGTAGGCCAATGCCCCGCCACGACATCGTACTGGCTGTCGAGTAGGCTCTGGTCGTCGATCATCTCGTTAAAGACCGAGGTCCCCATGGACTCCATGCTCACCGTTGCCGCCGAGCTCGCGCCTCCGCTCATGGCCTCGGTCATTGCGTTGGGAACAAGCCGAACGGGCTTCTCGTCACCCTTACCCGCACGATAGACAACCGGCGTCACGCCGTAGCCGTACTGAATGGCGTTGACCTCTTTATCGATGCCATCGCCACCGGCATCGAGCCATGCCTTAAAGCTCGTCATGTCGTTGGACTTAACACTTGCAAACATATCCTTTACGGCCGTGACCACAGGGATCTTATCGGTTCCCTGAACCTTGCCGTCGGTGCTGCCGCCGGACGAACCCTCGTTTTTGGACGTATCGTCATCCGTGGCCCCCTGTCCGCCCATCATGGACGACAGGTCGTAATCCTGCTTGGAAATGGTGAGCGGGTAGCTCGAAAGCGTGTCCTCCTCGACCTTTTTGATGTAGCCGTTTACACCGTTGGACAGCGCCAGAATCGCCGCGATACCGATAATGCCGATCGAGCCCGCAAAGGCAGTCATGGCCGTGCGGCCTTTCTTGGTCATGAGGTTTCGGGCAGAAAGCCCCAGCGCCGTCACAAAGCTCATCGAGGTTTTGCGCGTAGGCTTAGCCTCGCGACGCGCGGCATTAGCAGCATCGAAGGGGTCAGAATCGTCGGTGATCTTACCGTCCGCCAGGTTGACGATGCGTGTGGCGTACTGGTACGCCAACTCAGGATTGTGCGTGACCATGATGACCAGACGGTCGCGCGCAACGTCCTTGAGCAAATCCATGACCTGTACGGATGTCGTTGAGTCCAAGGCGCCGGTCGGCTCGTCAGCCAGAACGATCTCGGGATCGTTAATCAGGGCACGGGCGATGGCCACGCGCTGCATCTGCCCGCCCGATAGCTGGCTCGGGCGCTTGTTAATGTGCTCGCCCAGGCCGACTTTCTCCAACGCCTCGCGCGCACGCTGGCGGCGCTCGGCATGCCCCACGCCCGTGAGCGTCAGCGCCAGCTCCACGTTTTCCAAAATGGTCTGATGCGGAATGAGGTTATAGCTCTGGAACACAAAGCCGATGCGGTTGTTGCGGTAGGCATCCCAATCGCGATCGTGAAAGTCCTTGGTCGAAATGCCGTCGATGAGCAGATCGCCCGAGTCAAAGTGGTCGAGTCCGCCAATAACGTTGAGCATCGTAGTTTTACCCGAGCCCGAGGGACCCAGAATGGCCACGAACTCGTTATCGCGAAAAGACAGGCTTACGCTGTCGAGCGCCACCTGCGTAAACGACTGGGTAACGTACCTTTTGCAAATACCTTTGAGCTCCAGCATGGACGGCAACCTCTCCCGCGCGGGCACGCTCGCCCGCTCTCCCCCGCCGTTCGTATTCGACGCGTTTGTCCTACTCTATCCCCATTTTTTGCCGGCACCAGTGAGGAATGTAACGAAGCACGCCAAAAAACGAACGGGATGGCACGCCACGTGGCGCACCATCCCGCACATAACATCGACGATGTGACAAAGGGACTGTCCCTTTGTCACATTCGGACTTACTGCTCGCTCTTAGCAAGCGCCTGATCGATCAGCTTGTTGAGCGCCTCTCGCTGCTCGGCGGAGTTGATGCCGCCCATGATTGGCTCTCCCACGATGTTGCCGTTCTGGTCGATCACGTAGGTGGTCGGGAACGAGTACAAGTTGGAGGTGAACTTGCCGGCCTCGCTATCCGACTTGAACCAGATGTTCTTGTACGTCACGCCCTTCTTGGAAAGTACGTCCTTGGCGTCTGCCACCTCGTCTTTGTTGCCATCGAGCGTAAAGGAATTAACGCCCACGACCTGACCGCCCTTTGCGGCGAGCTCTTTGTTGAGCTCTTCCAGATCGCCCAACTCGCCCACGCAGGGCTTGCAGGTGGTAAACCAGAAGTTCATGACGGTCACCTTGTTTTTGGAGAACAGCTCGTCGCTGCTTACATCGTTGCCGTCCAGGTCCTTGCCCTTAAAGCTGGGGAACTTCGTCTCCCCGCTCTCGCCGTTGGTCATGCCTGCGGTCGAGGCATCGACGCTCTCCCCCTCGCCGGGCGTGCTGCCGCATCCGGGAAACTCCTTCTCCAGCGCCATGAGCTTATCCTCAATCTCCTTGACCTGCTGCGCACCGGCCTTAAGCGTCTTGAGCTCATCCGCCGTGAACTCATCCTTGGCGCCGTCGATGGTCTTGAGCAGGAAATCGCCGTAATTGCTACCGTCCTCAATCATTGCCGAGTCTTTATTTGCCGCATTGAATACCTTTTCCCATAGGGCGTTATCGCTCGCAAAGATCTCGTTTTCCTTTTGCAGCAGCTGCTGGTACAGCTCGGCCGCCTCCTCGGCGCTCGACGGCTTTTGTGCCACAAGCTCGGCAATCTGCGCATCGCCGCTCGTGGCATCCTTCGCGTCGCCCTTGGGGGCAGAGCACGCCGCGAGAGTCAGCGCCAGCACGGGCAGCATCAACAGGGCCGCAATTTTCGACAGTTTCATGGTTCCTCCGTTGTATCGAAGCTTAATAGGTACCTATTTGTTTTCGCAGTCCTGCGCGGACTGCGCGGTCTTGTCGCCCGTCACGCCCAGCCCGTAGCGAAAGCTAATGGCATCGACGGGGCACGCACCCACGCATTTGCCGCAACGAATGCACTCGGCATGGTCGGGCGTACGCGTAACGTCCACGTCCATCAGACACACCTTGGCGCACTTGCCGCACGAAACGCATTTGCACTGGTCAACCTGAATCCCCAACAACGACACCTTGTTCATGAGCGCATAAAACGCACCGAGCGGGCAAATCCATTTGCAAAAGGGGCGATAGAACAAAACGCTCAGCACTACCACGGCAATGAGAACGGCAAGTTTCCAAGTAAAGAGATGTCCCAACGCAGATCGAATGCCGGCATTGGCAATGGCCAGCGGAATCGCACCCTCGAGCACGCCCTGTGGGCAGATGTACTTGCAAAAGAACGGGTCGCCCATGCCCACATCGTTGACCACCAAGACAGGCAGCAGCACCACGGCAAACAGCAGCACGAAGTATTTGATATACGTAAGCGCCTTGAGCCTTTTCGTCGAAAGCTTTTTGCCGGGGATCTTATGAAGCAGCTCCTGCAGCCAGCCAAACGGGCACAAAAACCCGCATACAAAGCGTCCCAGCAGCACGCCGAGCAAAATGAGCGTACCGGTGACGTAGTAAGAAAAGTTGAACTTGGATGAACCTACCACCGACTGGAACGACCCGATGGGGCACGCACCCGATGCCGCGGGGCACGAATAGCAATTAAGCCCAGGTACGCAGACTGTTTTTCCCGCGCCCTGATAGATGCCGCCTTTGGCAAAGTTTGGCAGGTGAATGTTGGTGATGAGCGTCGCCGCCGCCTGAATGAATCCGCGAAATCGGGCCAAAACATGCGACGCAGTGTTTTCTCTTTTATCCAATTCCGATACACTCCAAGCACAGCCTAATCGCTTTGGCCAGCACGGCATCCGCCTCGCCACGCATAACGCCAAAGCACACCATGGCAATTCCGACGATCAACAAAGCGACCTGTACCACGGGTTTTACCGCTTTGAACAACCTGACCACTCCTTTCGTTACGCGACCATTGGACCATATCGACTATAAAATCCGTGTTAAGCGCGATTTGGAATGTGCAAGGAGACTGTTATGCGTATTTTGATCGTCGAAGACGAGCGAGCACTGTGCGATGCAATCGCGCGCAGTTTGCGAAACTTGGCGTACAGCGTCGACTGCTGTCACGACGGACAGGAGGCGCTCGACCTACTGGACGTTGAGGCCTTCGACCTCGTGGTACTCGACCTCAACCTTCCCCGTATCGACGGCATGACCGTACTCAGGGAACTTAGGAAAACTGACTGCGAGACGAAGGTACTGATTCTGTCCGCACGTGGCGAAGTATCCGATAAAGTCGCCGGACTCGATGCCGGCGCCAACGATTACCTCACCAAGCCGTTTCATCTGGACGAGCTTGCGGCAAGGATTCGCGGCCTTACCCTCAGACGCTTCGCACAAAGCGACATAGTATTAACCTGCGGAAAGCTCAGCTTTGACACCAAGGCGCGCATCGCTTCCGTGAACAGCGAGGCTCTATCTCTTACGCGCAAGGAAACGGGAATCTTGGAATACCTGATGCTTAATCAGGGGCGACCGGTAAGCCAAGAGGAGCTTATAGAGCACGTTTGGGATAGCACAGTGAACAGCTTTAGCAACGCAACCCGCGTTCATATCTCGTCACTCCGCAAAAAGCTGCGTGGCGCATTGGGATACGACCCGATTCGCAATCGGATTGGAGAGGGCTACGTTATGGAGGATAGCGAATGAAAGGGCTTTCGCTGCAATGGCGCATAACGATTATGACGGCACTGCTCACGTGTGCGGCATGTGTGCTGACGAACTGCCTGGTCGGCTATACGGGCATGCGCTATATGGAAGCCATCGGCAGTGACATCTCGGCCTTTAACGCAACCGGCGAAGATTCGCCCCAGGCGTTCGACCCAACGAAAGCGACCCTCGATGAAAAGGTCACGATCGTCGTAAACGACGCACAGGAGTCTTTTGGCACGACAGCCTGGTACATCACGGCTGGAGTCACACTCCTTGGCGGCGCGCTGGCATACTTTGTGAGCGGCCGCGCGCTCAAGCCGCTACGGGCTTTTGCCGCCCAGGTAGAGCGCGTGCAGCCTGACAACCTAAGCGAAATCAGACTCAGTGAAGATGTGCCCACCGAGCTACAACGATGCAGCGCCTCATTCAACGACATGATCGCCCGTCTTGGCGAAGGGTTCTCTGCACAGCGTCAGTTTACCGGCAACGCCGCACACGAGCTGCGCACCCCGCTCGCCCTTATGCAAGCACAGATTGAACTATTCATCTCCGAGCACTCCGGTTTGCAACCCGAAACAGCCGAGCTGCTTAGCCTGCTACAAGAACAAACCGAGCGCATGTCTCGAATGACCAAGGTGTTGCTCGAGATGAGTGAGCTCCGCAGCGTTCCTTGCGAGGACGATGTTGAACTTGGTCCCTTGTCCGAAGAGGTCCTCACCGACCTTGCGCCACTTGCCGAAAATAAGGGCATAGCCCTCAATTGTGCTGGAGACGCTTTAGTAATCGGGAGCGACACGCTCCTCTATCGGCTGGTGTTTAACCTGGTCGAAAATGCCATCCGTTACAGCCGCCCCGGCTCGACTGTCAACGTCTCCATCTGCGACAACAACAGCCGCGTGTTCCTGCGAGTCGAGGACCAGGGCCCGGGAATACCCAAGCAGTACCGTGAGAGTATCTTCCAACCGTTCTTTCGCCTGGATAAATCCCGCAGCAGGGCATACGGCGGCGCAGGACTCGGACTAGCGCTCGTCTGGGAGATTGCAGCGCTTCACGGTGGCGCTGTAGAGGTCGAAGCAAGTTCCGAGAACGGGACCACCATGCTCGTAAGCCTTCCAAAACGGTCTGCAGCGTTAACCGATCAGTAAAACGAAAGGGGTCCCGCACGCGTTTGTGCGGGACTCCCTCTCCGTCAATGCGATTCGCCCAAAAGAGCAGAAGATTACTCCCACTCGACCGTGCCGACAGGCTTAGGCGTGAGGTCGTAGCACACACGGCAGATGCCGGGAACCTCCCTTTATACGTTCGGCATAATCGTAGGCGATGCCCACAAATTCCAGTCCCGAGTAACAGGAGTACAATTGCTGCTAGTGTTGCCAACTGTTGGGAGATGGAAGATGGACTGCGATGGCTACCCATGCGTTCCCATGCCGTTGATGTGCACTGCCTTTGTGCCGGGGCAGATTGACGCTGCGGTTGCAGGCATTTCCGACCCCGATTCACGCACCATCGCCACGGCAGAAGCGCTGTACTTTCGCGGACAGGCCACCCTCGCTGCCAAGACGGCGCGCCCCTATCTTGACGCCAACGATCCCGCGCTGCGCTATTCCGCATGCTTTATCTGCGGATATGCCAGTCTGTCGCTCAACCGTATCGCCGATGCCCGTCGGTGCCTTGCGGGCATCCTCGATACGCCAACTGACGAGGAATCGCCCGCCGTCCACGCCACGCATATCCTGTTCGCCTCGGCCGCGAGCGTCCTGCTGCACTTGCCTTCCCCGTATTCCGCCGAAGAGTTTTATCCGCTTGCGGCGCATCTGCCCGAAGGCCTGCGCCTGTTCGCCAGCTACGTGATGGCGCATGCCCTGTACCTGCGCGGCGAATATGGCCGCAGTCTGGGCATGGCGGAAAACGCCCTGATCATGAAACAGGGAAGCTATCCCATCTCGGAACTGTTCCTGCACCTGGCAGCTTCCATGGCCTGCATGAGTCTCAAAGACGTCGACGCCGCAAGGACGCACTTCGAAGCTGCTTGGAACATTGCGCGTCCCGACGGCCTTATCGAGCTCATCGGCGAGCACCACGGCCTTTTACAGGGGCTCATCGAGGCGTGCCTAAAAACGCAATACCCCGACGATTTCGCTCGCATCATCGAGATCACGTATCGATTCAGCTACGGTTGGCGGCGCATCCACAACCCCGATTCGGGCGAGGACGTGGCAGACGATCTAACGACCACGGAGTTCACCATGGCCATGCTCGCCTGTCGTGGGTGGACCAACGCCGAAATCGCACGCCATATGGGAGTATCGCCGGGTACCGTTAAAAATCGGCTGTCCAACGTATACGCAAAGCTTGGCATCGGCACACGCGCCGAGCTGGTCGCGCACATGTTGCGTTAGCGACCGGGCTGCCAAGCGCATCGAACGCGTTCCGGAACCCAGCGCTTCGCTCGATCAATTTGGACATTTTGACCCTTGAGCGGCACTACCGCCACGGGGCACCTTCTCGCAAAATTGGATTATTTCCACCGATACCTGCGGGATGGGAGCCCAAAATGCTTGATCGCCGTTCGTTACTTATCGCCGGAGCATCCTCGCTGGCAGGCATCATGCTGCCTCGCGTGCCGGGCAGCGCAAACGCCTTCATATTGCCGTTCGCGCCCACCGAAGCCTATGCCGACGAAAAAGACCCCTTCAGGGTGCTCGTTCTCTCGCGCACCATGTTTGGCGTGGTCGTGGTCGACGTCGCCAACAAGAATACGCCTATCGCAGGTGCCAAGGTCACGCTCACGTCGCGCTACGCCGCAGGCAAGCAGCTCGCCGCCACGACCGATGAAGAAGGCACGGCCATCTTTGAGGTCGCCCCTCTTTCGGAAGGTTACGTAGACGAGGCAACGCTCCTCGACGCATACGACTTTAACGGCGGCATCTCCATTAGCATGGCGGGCTACCGCGATGTCGAGATTCCCCTTGCGCGTATCCAGGGCGGCACCGCCATAACCGCGCCCACGCGTCCGCTTTCCGACGGCGAGCCGTACTTCCGCCAGCTCACATTCGACGAATGGGACATCCAGTACGCTGAAGCCACGTTCATGGCATTGTCGAAGGACGACACGGCAAACGAGCAGCCCGATACGCACGCATTTACCGTGCAGGCACATCTGCCACAGGGCGGACAGGCAACGCTGCGCATCAACAAAGTGACGCCTGCCGCAGGCAGCTCACCCGAAACCGTCACGCAGATCGGCCAGATCAAGGCCAGCGCATCGGGCGCGGATAATCTGGCGACGTTCACACTCGAAGACAAGTTCCTCGATGCAGCGTCGGGCCTTCTGGAAGAAGGATGCAAGTTGCGCTTTGTCCTCGACTACCAGGGCAAGACCTACACACTCTCCTCCCCCATGGCCGTTGTCACTGCGCCGGCCGCAAAGGCAGAATCGGGCTCGACCACTATCGTCCCCACTACCATGGACCAAGAGATCACTCCGTTTGATTTCCCCGCGGCGTTTCCCGGCATCGGTGGTAATAAGTTCACGTGTTGGATGCCCACATTTCCGATCCTCTTCGATTTCTCGTTTGCTGGATACGTGCTGTTTGGTGGAGGATACAAACCAGCCAGCTATATGAACGATTCGGGCAATCCGGATCCGGAGTACTGGAAGAAGTCGCCGCGCGAGTCGGGCGCCAAGCAGGCAAACCGCTACCTCGACGAGATGGAGGGGAAGTGGAATCAGTACAAGAGTATGAGTGCCGGTTCGGGCACCGATCCAAGAAACACCAAGCTCCTTCGCCACCATTGCACGCCGCTGTTCACGATGGATATCGCCACACAGCTGTACGGCTCGCTCGCCTACGATTGGGTGGGCAAAACCTGGGGCAACAACAACGACCCCGCATACGGCAATATTAAGGCCCTCTTCCAAGTAAGAACCGACCTCAATTGGACCGAGCAGTTTACCCTAGGACCGGTGCCGTTTTTCCTAAACGTCAATCCCTGGGTGCTGGCGAAGCTGGCGCTCGCCGTGGGTGCCCACACGCACGGCAGCGGCGCGGCGTTTTTCAAGAACATTTCGCTCGACTATTCCAACACGTCGGGCTCGTTCACCATCCAGATCGGGCTTGCCGTCACCTTTGGCGCCGGCGTTGCAGGCGTCGCCTCGTCTGCCGTGCGCGGCGCCGCATCCCTCACGCTGTTCATTGGGTATGAGAAGGCAGATGGACACCAGCTTCCGCGACTGCGCGTAGGTGCAGACGTCGATGTCGATGTGATACTCCAGTTCGTAATGTTCAAGTGGACCACCAAGGCTTGGTCGGGGTCGTGGCCCACACTCATCGATTCGTGGAATATGTCGGTGAACAATGGCGACCAGTATGTGCTCCGGCGCTCCGAGCTCGCATTGGGTGGAGATACGCCTTACCGCTTCGGCACGCCCGGCAACATCGAGGCGGGCGGCGTGCCGCAATTTATCGCATCGGCCACCATCGTCACCAACGCCGAGCTGCTCGCACGCGCCGAGGTTAAGGCCACTGCCGTAAACGCCGCGTCTGTCGTGCGCGATTGGAATCAAGCGGTCACGCGCATTGAGCTCGAGGCGGATGCAGAAAGCGACGACACGGGACGGATCGAGCATTTCGTCCATGCACTGGTAGAGAACGACGAAAACGCCGCGCCGATGTATGAGTACGCCTACATCGGTCAGGCAACGAACGCCGTTGCTGACCCGAACGCCAATTCTGCCGGCGTGTCGGAGGACGAGCGTGGCGGCATAAAACCCTCGAGCGACAACGTGCTATTTGCTGGCGTGCTCAGCGAAGCTCACATGAAGCTGGCAATGATTGCCGGCGTAGAATGCCTGTTCCGTATCGCCTCGGTGCGCTACGGCGACAATGGCCGCTCGCGCCTGGTGGTGCACACAAAGGCAAACGGCACGTGGTCCGCTCCCACGCCCGTGGACTTTCCCCTTGGGTTTGGCGAGAACGACGTGGAGCGCGACGGCATATACGATTACGACTTCGAAGTGGTGGAATATACGGACGGAAGAAGAAACCAAGACGCCTACGTGTTGCTGGTTTCGGGCGAGCGCCGCGACGGCGACAACACCCTTTTCGATACGGCAAGCACAGCCGGCATACTGTCCGTCGTGCGCCTGCGCATAAGCAACGACGGAGTTCGCGTGATATCGCACACGTCGTGGCGCAGCATCTCGCGCGGCCGCCTTCAGGAGGATGGCTACCATTGCCTGCAGTGCCCGCGCATCACGGTAGGCAAGACGCTGGTCGACGGACGCCTGTCGGGTGCCTACCTCCACCGCCGCGGAACCACCGCAGAGAAGGCGCTCGGCAGCGAGGCCGAGGTTGCGCTGGAATGCTTTACCCTGTGGTCGGATGATTTGGGCGACAGCCTGACGTTCCGCCAAGTTCTTCGCTTTCCGCAGGCACCGTCAAGCATCGAGCTGGGCGCACCCGAAAATATCAACGGTAAAATGGTGGTGCCCGTTGCGTACGAGACCGCAGACGGTTGCGGCTGCGCATCGTACGCCGTGATCGGCCAGTCCATTGCGGGCTGGGGCGTTATGCCACCAGACGCCACGGTACCCCATGCGGTGCCGTGGCCACAACATTCGGGCTTTTTGGCCACCGTCAACGAGCGGCTGCAGCATATTACTTGGACGCGAGGCGCATCGGCATTTGCAACACAGCCCGTGGGTGCCGCAGGCTGTGGCCCGGCGTCGTTTAGCGTAAGCAACAACGGCAGGTGCGTGCTCTATGTAGAGAACACCGATGGCAAGGTGGGACAAACCTACGACGAAGAAGGCAACCCGGTAGCAGTGATGGGCAAGCACTTCCGCATCTTCGCCAGCACCTTGGCAGGCGATCTGTTCACGGAGCCGTTCGTGATGTGCGAGCTGGACCATCCCATCGATCAGATAACGACATTTTTGACGTCGGGAGGCATGCTCTCCGCGCTCGCCACGCACATTGTGAGCGCGGAGAAGAGCGAGGCAGAGCTGCACGGCATCGAAGTGCCTTGGTGGCGTGTGCCACTCCGACGGGCGCGGCTGCTGCCTCGGGCGCGGTGGTGCCCGGAGCAGCAGGCGAATCCTTCATGGTCACGGTGCGAAACGACGGCAACACCTTGCTGACCGCCGGCACGATCGATCTGTACCGAGAGGGCTCCAGCCAGCCGTTCTCCAGCGCATCCATCGGATTCGGAGCGAACACACGCACGGCTTCGATCTACGATCCGGAGCTTGCCGAAGATGCTTCGGCCAACGACATGGCACACGTGAAGTACGCGCTCGAGACGCTGGGCGCATGTTTTGCAACGCACCCGCTGGTAGCCGACAACGGCAACGCCGTGCTGGCACCAGGTTGCACGGCACAGTTCCGCATGAGCTTCGCCATCCCCGAGAGTTGGAGCGACGAAGTGGGCAAACGCGTAACGCTGTATGCGAAGGCACGTAATCTGGTGGCGCTCGATCCCGTAACGCTCGAGGAAATCCGACCGGGCGCAAACTCGACGCTGGGTGCCGTACTGCACGAGCTTCATGTGCCCGACACGGCATGCGAACGCTCAGAAGTGCAGGTCGGCGTATGCGACAGCGCGGATACGGCAGGACTTCACGACGCCCCGATGACAGCAGACGGCGATGGTGGCTCGAGTGGAGGTGGTTCCGACGGAAGCAGCTCCGGTGGCGGCAGTGGCTCTGGCAGCGGCAAGGATCACGGCAATAACAAGCGCTCCGGAAAAGCGGGCGCGCTCGCCGGCACGGGCGACAGCAACGTCTCCCTAACCGCAGCCGCAGCAGCACTCGCCGCAGCTGGTGCCGGCCTTGTCGCCTACAGCGCCCGCCGCACGGCGCTCGAAAAAGACACCGCCAATGAGGTCAATTCGGATAAACCTCGCTAGCTCCAAGTTACTTTTGCGAGAAACGCCGACCCAGCTCATCGAACATCAAAATGGGCTGGTTCTGGATACCCAGAGCCAGCCCATTACGCATTAAATGTCGTCAGATGAGTCGAGTTCTGCCTCGAGCTTGGCACGGCGCCTTTTCGCCGTGAAAAACGTTGCGCACAGGACAGCAAACGTGGCCGCGAAAATCGTCGCACCGCAGAACACGCCCGTGGCCAGGTTCGCCAACCAAAAGACGCTTTCGAGCGGTACGATCTGCGCCTCAGCGATGCAGCGCATTGCGGCAATAACAAGCGCGAACGCGGCGCCGCTAAGACCGCTGACAAGCAGGAAATATCCAACAGGAAGATGCTCGGTTTGCCCAAAACGATTGGTATCGACATAGCCCTTCCGCGTTTGCAGTCCTGCGCAAATCAACATCACGAGAACGAGCCACAAATACATGGCTGCCTCGAACGGCGTTGCAAAGCCATGCGGCATTTCACTGGCGTCGCTGTGAACCCACGCAACCTGTCGAGCTATAAACTGGTAGAAAAAGATCATCAACATGCCAAACGAAAGCAGCACGAAACCAATCTTGTAGATCTTCGCGTTCTCAGCCTCCAGGCGTTCATCCTTTGGGCCGGCATATTCACGCCACTTTTGCACGAGTTTTAAATCTTCAAATTTCATAGCGAACTCCTAAAGAGCGTCAGGGTCGACGTCGATCTCGTCTTCCCAAAACAAGTCGTTCAACGTAACGCGCAGCGCCTTACAGATTGCCACGCACAAATTGAGCGTGGGGTTGTAGCCGCCCGCCTCGATAAGACCGATAGTCTGGCGCGTAACGCCCACGGCCTGGGCCAAGTCGGCTTGCGAAAGGCCAACCGCCGCGCGCGCCGCCTTCATGCGTAGGTTCTTTTTGCCCGGCATGGAGTTCCTTTCGTAGTAATGGACAGATATCCGTTGCAACATGACAGAAATATATTGCATCCTTCACAAGATGTCAACTATATCTGTCATCGATATACGGATATAGCAGTTTCGATTCGCCATTCAGTCTTACTCGGACAGAACCGACTCGGTTTTGTCCGGGTAAGATTGGGCATCCGCGAACTCATCGAATTTCTGAATCGTGTCACCCATAATCGTTCGATTTTGTTTAGTAAAACTAGGTCCCTATTAAATAAAATTCGTTTGTATCCAAATTTGTTTAACAATGCCGCGCTACCACTAAACACTATACCCGTTAATTCGAACGATTGTTCGATGGATTTCGTGTTGGATGGAATCGTCTGTGGGCTGGGCTATGCTACCTTGACTATCTATATGACTTAAACGCAGCAAAGGAGCATCGAGAGAGCGAGCATGGCAAAAAACACCGCAAACTATGGTAACGACAGTATTCGTCAGCTCAAGGACGAGGAGCGCGTACGCCTGCGCCCCGCCGTCATCTTTGGCTCGGACGGGCTCGACGGTTGCGCGCATGCCGCCTTCGAGATCCTGTCCAACGCCGTTGACGAGGCGCGCCAGGGCTACGGCAAGCTCATAACCCTTACCGCCTTTCGCGATGGCTCTATTCAGGTAGAGGACAACGGCCGTGGCTGCCCGCTCGACTGGAACCCTTCCGAGAAGCGCTTCAACTGGGAGCTCGTCTTCTGCGAGCTCTACGCCGGCGGCAAGTATAACAACAACCAGGGTGGCGACTATGACTTCTCGCTCGGCACCAACGGCCTGGGCTCCTGCGCGACCCAGTACGCTTCCGAGTACATGGACGTCACGGTTTGGCGCGACGGCAACAAGTACTCCCTGCACTTTAAAAAGGGCAAGGTCGTCGGCGCCAAAAAGAAAGCACTCGAGATTGAGCCCAGCGACGAGGACCGCACCGGCACCACCATCAAGTGGCGCCCCGATCTTGAGGTCTTTACCTCGATCAGTATTCCCCACGAGTGGTATCGCGAGACCATGCGCCGCCAGGCCGTGGTCAACGCCAACGTTACCTTCCGCCTGCGCATCGAGGGCGACGATGGCGAGTTTTCCGAAGAGGACTTTTGCTACCCCAAGGGCATCGAGGACTATGTGCTCGAGAAGGTCGGTGCCGACTACCTCACCGAGCCCTTCTTTATCGAGGCCGACCGCCGCGGTCGCGACCGCGAGGACCTGCCCGACTACAACGTAAAGATCACCGCGTGCATGTGCTTCTCGCGCACTTTCATGATGCAGGAGTACTACCACAACTCATCGTGGCTCGAGAACGGCGGCTCGCCCGAGAAGGCGGCCCGTAGCGCTCTGACCAGCGCCATCGATGCCTACATCAAGCAACAGGGCAAGTACAACAAAAACGAGAGCGGCATCAAATGGCAGGACGTCCAGGACTGCCTGGTACTGGTGACCAACTGCTTCTCCACCCAGACGTCCTACGAAAACCAGACCAAGAAGGCCATCAATAACCGCTTTATCCAGCAGGCCATGACTGCCTTCTTTAAGGAGCGCCTCTCGACCTACTTGATCGAGAACAAGGACGCCGCCAACAAGATCATGGAGCAGGTGCTCATCAACAAGCGCTCGCGCGAGAACGCCGAGAAGACGCGCCAGAGCATCAAGACCAACCTGCAGCAGAAGACCGATATGGCCAACCGCGTGCAGAAGTTCATCGACTGCCGCTCCAAGGACAAGAGCCGCCGCGAGATCTACATCGTAGAGGGCGACTCGGCAGCAGGCGCCATTCGCACCTCGCGCGATGCCGAGTTCCAAGGCGTTATGCCCGTCCGCGGCAAGATCCTCAACTGCCTAAAGGAGGACTACCCGCGCATCTTTAAGTCCGACATCATCATGGACCTCATGCGCGTGCTGGGCTGCGGCGTGGAGATCAAAGACAAGCGCATCAAGAACCTTGGCGCCTTTGACCTGGACAACCTCAACTGGAACAAGGTCATCATCTGTACGGACGCCGACGTCGACGGTTATCACATCCGCACGCTCGTGCTCACCATGCTCTACCGCCTGGTGCCCACGCTTATCGACGAAGGCTACGTATATATCGCCGAGTCGCCGCTCTACGAGATCAACTGCAAAGAGAAGACCTACTTTGCCTACACCGAGCTCGAGAAGAACGGCATCCTCAAGGAGATCGGCGACCAGAAGTGCTCCATCAACCGCTCCAAGGGTCTTGGTGAGAACGATCCGGACATGATGTGGCTCACCACCATGAACCCCGAGACGCGCCGCCTGATCAAGGTGGAGCCCGAAGACGTCACCAAGATGGAGACCATGTTCAACCTGTTGCTGGGCAACGACGAGGCGGGCCGTAAGCGCCACATCTCCGAGCATGGCAAGGAATACCTGGACCAACTGGACCTGCAATAGCAGCAAATCGATAACGACGGCCCATAAGAAGTTCAAGAGGAAATCGTGGCAAAGAAGAAGACGAAGAACCAGCCAAAGAAAAAGCAGGTCAACGCCGAGAACGTCATCGGCCTGCACTCCGAGGTCACCGACCAGCCGATTACGCAGACGCTCGAGGTCAACTACATGCCCTACGCCATGAGTGTCAACGTTTCTCGTGCATTCCCCGAGATCGACGGCTTTAAGCCCTCGCACCGCAAGCTGCTCTACACCATGTACAAGATGGGTCTGCTCAAGGGCGAGCGCCAGAAGAGCGCCAACATCGTGGGCCAGACCATGAAGCTCAACCCGCACGGCGATGCCGCGATCTACGAAACGATGGTGCGCCTGGCAACCGGCAACGAAGCGCTGCTTGCCCCCTTCGTGGAGTCGAAGGGCAACTTTGGTAAGTACTATTCGGGCGACCTGAGCTACGCCGCCTCGCGTTACACCGAGGCCAAGCTCTCCCCCATCAGCGCCGAGATCTTCAAGGACATCGACAAGGACCCGGTCGACTTCGTCGACAGCTACGACGGCGCCATGAAGGAGCCGCGCCTGCTGCCCACCACGTTCCCCAATATCCTCGTCTCGGCCAATAAGGGCATCGGCGTCGCCATGGCGTCCGACATCTGCGGTTTCAACCTCAACGAGGTCTGTACCGCCACCATGCATTACCTGCAGGATCCCGACTGCGACCTGCTCGAGTACATGCCCATGCCCGACTTCTCGACCGGCGGCGAGATCATCTACCGCCGCGAGGAGATGGAGAAGATCGTCGAGACCGGCCTTGGCAGCTTCCAGATTCGCTCCCGCTGGCGCTGGATTCCCGAAGAGCGCATCATCGAGGTCTACGAGATTCCCTACACCACCAAGACCGATGTCATCATCGAGCGCATCGTCAAGCTCTCCAAGGAGGGCAAGGTCAAGGAGATCGCAGACATTCGCGACGAGACCGACCTTTCGGGTCTGCGCATCGCTATCGACCTTAAGCGCGGCGTCGACCCCGACAAGCTCATGGCGAAGCTCTATCGCTCGACCACGCTGCAGGATTCGTTCTCGTGCAACTTTAACGTGCTGGTCGACGGCTATCCCCGCGTTATGGGCGTGCGCCAGATCCTGCACGAGTGGGTCAAGTGGCGTATTGAGTCCACGCGTCGCCGCATTAACTTTGACCTGGGCAAAAAGTCCGAGCGTCTGCACCTGCTGCACGGCCTCGAGGCAATTCTGCTCGACATCGACAAGGCGATCGCCATCATCCGCGGCACCAAGCTCGAGGCCGAGGTCGTGCCCAACCTTATGAAGGGTTTCGATATCGACGAGACCCAGGCAGAGTTTGTTGCCGAACTCAAGCTCCGCAACATCAACGAAGAGTACATCCTCAACCGCACCAAGGACATCACCAAGCTCGAGGGCGAGATTGCCGGGCTTGAGGAGATCCTCTCCAGCGAAGAGAACATCAAGAAGGTCATCAGCGACGAGCTGGCCGCGGTCAACAAGAAGTACGTGATGCCGCGCCGCACGGGCAGGATCGAGCCCCATGAGGTTATCGAGGTAAGCTTGGAGCCCGAGGTCGAGGAATACCCGGTCACCCTCATGCTCTCGCGCGATGGCTACCTTAAGAAGATGACGGACCGCGTGCTCAAGAAGGCGACCACGCTCAAGTACAAGGACGGCGACAAACCCTTTATCGAGTTCACGTCCTCCAACACCCACGAGCTGCTGGTCTTTACCAACAAGAGCCAGGTGTACAAGAGCAAGGTTGCAGCGTTTGAGGATACCAAGTCGGCCCAGCTGGGCTCGTACCTGCCGACCGATCTTGAGATGGAACCCGACGAGAGCGTCATCTGGGTCATCGACCCCGAGGATTACAAGGCCGACGCGCTGTTCGTCTTTGAGAACGGCCGCGTGGTGCGCGTCGCGCTTTCTGGATACGTCACCAAGACCAACCGCAAGCGCCTCAAGAACGCCATCTACGGTGGCAGCAAGCTGCTGTATGCCCAGGTGCTCAAGGAAGATCGCGACATCGCGCTGGTCTCGAGCGACTATCGTTTGATGAACTTCAACACGTCGCTGCTCAAGACCAAGACGACCACCAACACGCAGGGCGTCCAGGCTTTCACGGCCAAGAAGGGCCGCTCGGTCACCACTGTCGGCACAACCGAGGACATCCTTGGCGCTGGCGTCTCGGCCGAGAAGTTCACCGCGCAGAGCCTGCCCTCCGCCGGTGCCCTCATGAAGGAAAACGACATGCCGAGTCTGTTTGACTAAAACACCGGTGGCCAAACCGTCATGGTTTTACAAAGCAGCGGGGCCCGGAGCGCAGCAACATCGCGCTCCGGGGCCCCGCTCGCTGCAACGTATATCATATGCCCCACACGGGAATCGCTTGGACATCCTTGGTAATAAGGTATGGATCCGGGGTTTGACAGACAACGTGTCCAAACCCAATTTCATAGCCGGTCAGGCCCTCGAGACAGGAAAAATTCTTTACTGCATCTTTGCCCACCGTGGCTGACATCTTCACCTCGACGGGATGGAGAATATGGCCCTCTTGAATGAGCAAATCAATTTCGCGCTTCTTTTGGTCTCGATAGAACCATACGTCGCGAAGGCTCTTCCCCGCGTTCATAAAGCTCTTCAAAATTTCCGAGACAACGAACGTCTCAAATATATGCCCCGCCGCGGCCCCGTTGCGCAATTGCTCCGGCGTTATCCACCTCGTTAGATGACAAACAAGACCTGTATCCATAAAGAATATCTTAGGGGTCTTGGTCAGACGCTTATCGACATTAGGCCAAAAGGGCTCGACAATCCGAACGATGTTCGACGCCTGCAAAACCGAGAGCCAAGCCTTCACCGTCTTACGGTCGACGTCAACGGTGTTTCCAATATCGGTGGCATTTAACAGTTGCCCCGTTCTCGCTGCGCACGCGACCATAAAGCTGTAGAACTTCGCCTCATCCTTCACGTTTACAAGATCGCGAACATCGCGTTCGAGATATGCGGCAACGTAGTCGGAATAATAGGAGTCCCAATCGATATTTGGGTCTTGCAGTTCGGGCATCGAACCCCTATGGATGATGTTCCAAATATTTCCCGAAGACATCTTAGAGGCCAAGGAAACCTTTTTGGGGATATACGGACGAGGGCCCTGGGAACCACCAACAAGCTCTCGCAAGCTTAAAGAGGGCATCTCCAGAATTCTAATCCTCCCCGCCAAAGATTCGCTCACCCCTTTCATGAGGTGATATGTCTGGGATCCCGTGAGGACGATTCGGCCCTTCTCCTCTGATTGATCGACAACCCACTTCACCGGAGAAAAAAGCTCAGGCACGCGCTGAATCTCATCAATGATGATCGGCAAATCATGAGACTCGAAAAACAGGGCGGCATCCTCTTTTGCAAGAAGATAATCCCGCGGGTTCTCCATCGAAACATAGTCGAATCGGTCGCCTAGATGTTGCTTGAGAACCGTCGTCTTCCCAACTTGGCGCGCTCCGGTCACCAGGAGAACTTTTCCCTGTCCCAGCATCGAATCTATCGTCTGTTCAATTTCGCGCTCGATGTACATAGAATCGCCTCCCGTTATGGAGCCTATTATCTCGTACAAACGTTAATTGGTCAAAATCGGGAGTGCTACTCCCGATTTTCACTCACAATCTTCTGCCTGATTCTGGATCCAGCAGGGTCTCGGAGATCGCCAAGCGTATGGGCGTCGCCAGCAACTACGCAAGCCAGTACAAGCGCCGCCTCCTCGAGGACGGCGTTATCGGGAAACGTGGACGTGGCCTCGTCGGCTTCGACATCCCCGCGTTCAGGGAATTCTTGAGCGAGAAGGCGTTTTAGCACACCGGAATTGTCCGCTGGGGCATCGACGCATGGCAATCAACATTCCTCTTGATAAGGACAGCAAGCATTTCCACCAACACCGATTGCCATGCGTTCTTCTTACCCTTAGGCGAGCTTGCGAGCGAGCTCTCGCACCTCTTTCAACTTGGGCGAGGATGCCATGCTGTCGCGCTCGGTCTCATTGCCTGACAACTCCTCAACTGTCTTGATTCTCTCTCCGAGAATTGAACAGCAAATCGTTGGCCGCAAAGTGTCGACTGTGGGAAAATTAACTAGAGCTTTCTCCTGCTCGCATGAGCGTTCGCGTGTATGAGCCTGGCCGAATCGGGCAGGCGCAATATAGATCCGAGGAAACCGGCCTACGAACAAGGAGCGCCTTATGTATGGACAGCATGTTGCACCGCAAACCCATAACAAACGCACTGGCCCGTCTATCCGCAACGTCAAGCTTCATGCAGGCGCCAGAGTCGTCGCCTTCGGAGTAAGCATTCTTATGACAGGGCAGCTTTTGCTACCCTGCACAGCACTGGCGACCGAAACGCCCGAACCCGATGTTGCAACACCCATCACCTGCGACGAAGTCAACGCGGAAGGCAGCCTCACAGCAACCACCGTCGATCATTACTACGATTTGGAGCTACCCCCTGCTTTCGAGTTGGTCCAGAACGAGGCTCTTGTACACGATTTTCCCGACAAACCCGAGGACTTCATCTACGGGCTTAACGACACCGTCCATCTCTTCAAGATCGACACCGATACCGAAAGCCTTATAAAAACCGAGAACCCCAAAGAGGCCAGCGTCTCTATTGCCCTGACCATGATCGACAATCACGTTAGAGCAACCGTAGTCTTTACGGGCAGTTACGCCGACGACCAAATCCCTTACAGGCTGAACCTCAACAGCTCAACCTACCTTGGCACACACGTTGACCGTGACTTCGACAGCGGGCAAGGGATTATGCACGAAACGCGGCACGATTACTACATCCGTTACGTCTTCGACAGTGACGTGCACTTGTTTGCAACCGATACGAGCGGTTCCAAACCCGAACCGGAAACCAAGCCCGAGCCCACACCGCAGCCCAATGCAAAAAAGCCCACGGCAAGTCCCGTTTCCACCAAGGCAGTAGCGGCGGTTAAACCAGCCGGGGCCACCCTACCCGCGACGGGCGACAACGGTGCGATGGCAGCCGCCCTGAGTGTTGCCGGTGCTGTAGTTGCGGCAGTTGGCATTTCTGCAACAAGGCGTCGCAACCGCTAGCCAGCATTTCGTACCCCGCAGACAAAGCTCTATCCCCGCTCCGATAAGCTTTACTCACCGAGAAGTTTCTTCCCCACGGAAATGAGCTTTTTCCAACGGTCGCCTTCACGCCATCAACGCCCCGCGAAACCGACGAAACAGACTGTGCCGAACCGTCATCGAGCTCTGCCCCATCGCAAACAGCGTCGACGGCGTCTTCTGGCAACATTTTTGATCGCCATAGCTCCGATTCGGCAGGGCCCAGTCTCCGCTCGATCTCGAGCAAGACTTGTAAGGAGTCCTCAGTCAAGATCAACTACGGAAATCGTGACGAGCCGATACCGCTCGCAAGCCTCCTTCGGAATAGATGTTGAGCAGCTCCTGGGCGTGGGTGAACTCGGGCCCCCGTCTCCAACCGAGCAGACGGTTGACCGCGAGATTTCCCTGAACGCTGTGGACAAAGAGCAGATAAGCGTCCTCGCTCGAAAGCCCGGTCTTCTCCATGATCGAGGGAACCATCTGCTCTGCGCCGCGCTCGATGACGCGCTGCGCCACGCGGGCGTACGCGTCGTCATCCGAGTAGAGCAGATAATAGTCATCGTTTGCCGGCGGGCGCTGGCAGGGGGCATCCGCCTCCGATCCCTCGAGCGGGGGCACGGCCGCCAAAGCCTCGTCAATAAGTGCGTCGAGCAGCGCGAACTTATCCTCGTAGTGCAGATAGAACGTGCCGCGGTTGATATCGGCGCGGCGGCAGATATCCGCCACCGTCATCTTCGCGAAGCCGACCTCGGCCAGCAGCGCGAAGAACGCCCCCCGTATGACCGAGAGCGTATAGCGCCGACGACGATCGATCTTCCCTACTTCCATGGCTCCTCCAATTGCAACGCTCGACAATGTCCAGCAAACGCTCGTTTATCGACAGTGCCTCAAAGCTGTTCATTGCTCTGACGTAAATCAACATGGATACTTTTTATAGACACCTGTCTATAATAGCCGAAAGAAGGTATCCAGTGACTCTGTACGAGCAGCTCGTTATCGAACTCACCAACCGATCGTTTTCCCATCAGGCAGCCTACCGCGGCGGTGGCACGCCCTACGACCTGAGTGACCGCGAGCCCAAGCCCTACGACCAGCAGATCAAGGACTTTGTCCGCATGATCGATGAGGCCGATTGCGTGCTTGTGGGCGGTGCCTCCGGTCTCTCCGCGGCGGGCGGCGGCGACTTCTACTACGAGGACAACGCGACCTATCGCAGACATTTCGGCAAGTTCGCCGAGCGCTATGGCTTCAAGGGTGCTTTCGAGGGTTCATTCTATCGCTGGCCTACCGCCGAGGCGCGCTGGGGCTATCTTGCCACCTTCCTCGACACCACGCTCAACGCCCCGCTGCGCAAGCCCTACAAGGACCTCGACGCCATCCTTGCTAAGAAGGACTTCTTTGTGCTCACCACTAACCAGGACACGCAGTTCGTAAAGATCTACCCGTGGGAGAAGGTGGCGGAGATCCAGGGCGACCACCGCTTCTTCCAGTGCTCCCGCTGCTGCACCGATGACGTATGGGATGCGACCGAGCCCGTCTCCCGCATGATCGAGGCCATAGGAGACGACCTAGAGGTTCCAACAGAGCTCGTGCCGCGCTGCCCGCACTGCGGGGCCGAAGCGTTCCCCTGGGTTCGCGGCTACGGCAACTTTTTGCAAGGCGAACTCTACGAGGAGCAGTACCGCAAGGCGTCTGACTGGCTTGACGCGCACGCGCATCAGAAGATTCTTTTCCTCGAGCTGGGCGTGGGTCGCATCACGCCTGCGTTTATCCAGGAGCCGTTCTGGGCTCTCACGGCGCAGTTGCCGCAGGCGAGCTACATCGCCGTAAACAATCAGACGCAGTTTCTCCCCCGCGCGATCGAGGACCGAGGCATGGCGATCCGCGCCGACATCGCCGACGTGCTCGCCAACGTGCGCAAGACGCTGGGAAGGTAGCGCATGGAAACGGTAAAGGCTGCTCGCATCGGCCGGACGCTTGCCGAAGCGGATCTGATCGTCATCGGCGCCAGCAACGGGCTCGACATGGCGGAGGGGCTCAACCTCTTCCGCGCCGATGATCATTTTTGGGAGGCGTACGGGGACCTCGCTCAGGCCGACGTCATCGGCTGCATACTGCAGGGGCTCGCCTCCCCAGATGCAAACGTACGACGTCGATGGGCCGAGCGATTCCATCAAAAGGAGTATCTCGAATATGAGCCCAGCCCGCTCATGAACACGCTGCGGCGTCTTACGGAGCATGCGGACTCTTTCGTGATCACCTGCAATATCGACGGGCATTTTGCGCGCGCAGGGTTCGACGAGAGCCGAATGCTCGAGACGGAGGGGGGCACGCGCACGTCGATCGACGAGCAGCGTCTCGCTCATCCAGATGTCATCGCCGCGACCCAGCTCGAAGAGCTTGCGCGCCTTGTGCGAGTCCATCGCAACGGCAGGGTTGTCATCCTCGAGCTTGGCGTGGGACTGCGCAACGGCGTCATAAAGCGCATGCTTGATCAAATCGCAAACGCCTGCGAGCACGCCACCTATATCGTGTTCAACTACAACCAGGCCATGGCGCCCGATGCTCCGTGCGAGACCATTCTCGTTGATGGCGATATAGCACCGGCTTTTGAGGAGGTCGTCCAATGCCGTCTCTAGAAAGAGCAGCAGATAAGCTTCGAAGCCTTATTGCCGATGCCGACACCATCGTCGTCGGCATCGGCTCGGGCATGTCGAGCGCCGCAGGGTTCAACCATTACAACCACGCGGGCATGGCGCGCGCCGGAATGGATGACTGGCAGCGGGCCTTTGGTTTCAAGAGCCTATTCGACGGCTTCTACCACCTCTACCCCAGTCTCGAGCAGCAATGGGCATACTACGCGCGATACATCGACTTCATGCTGCGCGAGCCGGCCTCACAGCCCTATCTCGACCTGCGCCCCCTCATCGGCCACAAGGACTACTTCATACTGAGCACCAAGTTAGTCGCTTTAAGGTATCCCTCGTCGTCCACGGGCTCCAGCCACTCGTTGGAGGTCTCCTCGCCCGGAACCTCCAGCGCCAGATGGGAGAACCAGCTGTCGGGCGCGGCGCCGTGCCAGTGCTTCACCCCCGGGGCGATGTTGACCACGTCGCCGGGGCGCAGCTCCTGTGCCGGCTTGTCCCACTCCTGGTAAAACCCTCGACCAGCCACGCAGACGAGAATCTGTCCGCCACCGCTTTTGGCGTGATGGATATGCCAGTTGTTGCGGCAGCCAGGCTCAAACGTCACGTTGTAGACGCCGACCTGCTCGGTGGAAAGGGGCGCGAGGTAGCCTTGACCGATAAAGTACTTCGCGAACGCGTCGTTGGGGGCACCGATGGGAAACGCCATCTCATTTTGGTGCTGCGCCTTTGCGTCGGCGGCGTCGTCGTCCGCCCAGACCTCCTTCGCCATGCGGAAGGCCGCCCATGCCTTGGGCCAGCCTACGTAAAACGCCGCGTGCGTAAGGATCTCCGCTATCTCCGCCTTAGTCACGCCGTTGTTCTTTGCGGACGTCAGGTGATATTTGAACGAAGAGTCCGTCAGTCCCTGCGACATCAGGGCAACCACTGTCACCACGCTGCGGCCGCGCAGGGAGAGCTCACTCTCTCGGCTCCACACCTCGCCGAAAAGCACGTCGTCGTTGAGCTGTGCGAATTTGGGAGCGAACTCCCCCAGGGCATCTCTGCCCGCCGTCTGCTTAATTGCCATGATCGATTTCCTCCTGTCGATGGTTTTGACACAAATCTGTTTCTGCACGGCCAAACAACCCAGCTAGATTCCCATGCCCATTCGCCGCGCCTGCTCCAGAGCGGGATGCCCGGCGATTGCGCCCACGCCGTTCACGCCGCCGGCGAAAACCGTTCCAGCGAGCGTGCAGCGGGAGAAGCAGTCAACCCATCCCTGCACTGCCTTTTTCGCGCCGTCGAAGGTCGAGCGCCCGTTCTCCGCCGCCGTCGCCAACAGATATGCCTCGGTGAATGCATAATCGGAGCCAAAAAGCGGGTTAGCGCGGTCCAGCATGGTTTTGAGCTGGCCACAGATGCTGTAGTAGTAAACGGGCGTTGCGAACACCAGGACATCGGCGTCGTGCATCTTGGCGGCAATTTCCACGGCATCGTCTTGGATGACGCAGCGCCCCAGCTTTAAGCAGGCAAGGCAGCCCCTGCAGAAGCCCATTTGTTTCTCGCGCAGACGCACGGTCTCAACGCTGTGACCTGCCTCCCGCGCGCCGTTGGCGAAAGCCTCCGCCAGCGTCTCGGAATTGCCATTCTTTCGTGGACTTGAAGAAACTATCAAAACCGTTTTGCCCATTACGGAACACCCCTTGCGCTCCCGATTTGCATTGACAAGAATGAAGGTAATACCTAAACCTAACTTTAGGTCAAGGAATGAATTCGACATTGTTTCGGAGGAGCCATGTACACAATCGGACAGGTGGCTGAGATGTTCGGTTTGCCCGCTTCAACGCTGCGATATTACGACAAGCAGGGATTGTTCCCGGGACTGGAGCGGGCGTCCGGCATTCGCCGATTTGGCGATAGGGAGCTCGAGGCACTTCGGGTCATCTAATGCCTGAAGAAGGCGGGGATGGAGATCAAGGACATCCGGCTGTTCATGGAATGGTGCGCGGAGGGCCCATCTACATACCCCCAGCGCAAGGCCATGTTCGAGGAGCGGAAGGCCCACATGGAGTCGGAGATCGCGGACATGAACCGCGCGCTCGACATGCTGAAGTTCAAATGCTGGTACTACGAGCAGCTAAATCAAGGCGATAACGAGGCTGAGCTGAAGGCGCTGATTCCAGACGGTTTGCCGGCAGAGATTAAAGAGGCCTACGAGAACGCCCACGCTCGATAATGCCGACCGATCTCAAGGGCTATGGCAAGGAGTCCTATTCGGGTAGGAGTGCAAAGAAAACTCTCGATCTGTTTTGCAGGTCGAGAGTTATCTTAGTTCGATGTGTAACTACTCTCACTTGGTGGCTCCGGTTCTACCGTCTCATCATTCCAGTTACGCCCAGTTTTCGGCGTCGCCCGAAACGCGTGCCGCCGAATGACACGACGTCGCGTTTTATCGGCCTCGGGGACAAAAGTTGAGATAGTTTCATAAACTCATTTCGAACTCTAGGCGTTGAGTTTTCGTTTTTGTCCCAAAGGGCGCGGCGAGACACCTTTGAAGGCTCGACGGCGTCGAAAACGCCCGTTTTGAAACTCAACCGTCCTTTAGCGTGCAAGCCGCCAGCTACAATCATAAGTGAATTATCGCAGGTGGCTTGCGCGCCATCCGCAAACCCCAGGTCGCTGGTCTTCACCATCAGCGGGAAATGTGAGTAGTCTCGGGTGGCCTGCCCATGAGTTGGCAATTGAATGAAAGCCTGCTCGTTCCTCGGTTCCCACATTAGAGGAGCCACTTGGAACAGAAGCCGATCTGGAAGGCTGAATGGACGAGTATCGAGATTCCCAAGCAGACCATCATCGCGCAAAACCCGATTCCGGCCCATTTCATGAAGGGGTCTTCGCCAAACCTGTCGGAATCCCGCCCCAAACAATCAGGCGAATACGTGTTGCCGTTCCCATCGACCTTGGCGGACTCTTTTGAAAGCAGCTCGATGGCCTCGTCGAGGTCGCCGGCGATCTTGCCCCCGTCGATCCCGACCTTGAAAAAGTGCGTCTCGTCATGCTGTCTGAGCGCCGATTCATCCTGCAGCAAGTAGAACCTCTCACCGTTCACCCCGTTCGCCAAAGCGGTCCTCTCGCTCGAGAACGATCGGATCTCCCTCTTGGGCCTCGGGAAGGCCCCCTTGCACTCGATTCCGAACTTCTGCGCGAGCGACTCAAGCTGCCAGAGCAGGTCGTACAGCCCCACCGCGGGCAGGAGCTCGGCCCCGTACGCCTTCTCGAGCATCGTCCGCTCGAAGCGGTCGTATGCTCTAATTGCCTCGCCGTAAGTCAGCGTGGTCCCGATCGAGGGCACCTCATTCATCTGCATCGATTCTCCTGTCTGTCGATTAGAGGCTGCTCGCCTCGCAGAGTGCTTTCGTATTCGCCGCGAAGCGCACCCCTCCAGAGGTGAGCTCGACGGGGTGTCCGGATTTGACCAGGTCGCAAAGGGCGTATAATCCATATCCCGCAACCCCGGCAACGGAAATGACGAGGCATCCGAGAAGGCCAGCCTGAGGCCCGGTGATGCCGTTCGTCGCATCGACAAAGGATTTGAGCATGCCCTGGCAATTAATGGCCTTCTCGTTCATGGCATCAATCGTCACGTCGCTTATTGCAATGGATCCCATCGTGTTTTCGGTCATCCTTACTCCTTTTTGTAGTCAATCTGTGCTTTCCGCATCCAACAGCCAAGCTCCTTATCCTTTCTTTGCATGCAGGAATAGCCCACCCGCGCCTATTGCCAAACCAGAGATGACAGCCGCCGCGGCGGGTACCCAGCTGGGCAATTGCGAATGTCGAGCATGGTTATCGAGTGCTGTTGGAGAATCAACTTCGTTGTGGCCAGCCGCTATTGATTTAGCAGCGTCCTTTGCAGTCTTGGCCTCGACCAGATCGAGGAAATCCTCGAGCTCGCTTTTTACACGGTTTTCGTCAAGCGGCATTGGAAACTCTGCCGCCGTCTTTCGTGCTAGGAGGACGGACTTGATGCGAACCATGTCCTCCCAAGACAGCTTCTCGTCGCATCGGTTTGCGTCTTCGATGCTGTAGACAATCTGGCCACAGCGCATCACTGGGACTCGATGGAAGAAATCGGAAACACTTGCCTCGTTATTCACGAATAGAAGCATGCCATGCACGTCCTCTTCGCTCCTGCAGCCGTCAGAAGAGAATTGAATCGCATCCCAAAGGGCATGCATCTTCTCACGCATTCGCTCACCGACGTTGTAGGAGCGAAGGCCGCAGCGCAGGATTCCCCCATCGTCTATCACGACGTCGTTTCGGTAGTTCTTTACCTCGATCACGTATACGCCCGAACGGGCGATTAAAACTTGATCGTATTCCTCGAACGAGCCTCCATTCGGAAGCGCGATGTTGGAAAGTAGCAGGTTATCGCCGCGAAGACATTTGAGACTCTTTGCGGCGAGAAGCTCGCCGCGCTTCCCGTTGATCAGCCCGCCTATGGTCGAACTGAGCTTCTCTAGATCCCGAATGAGGGCTGTGTAGGTGTTCTCTCCCTCCAACCCAAGGTCGTGGGCCTTGCTTCGCAGGTGGTCGATAAGGTCGTAGGTACGCAAGCTCTCGCTGTACGAGGTTTCGAAAACTCGCTCCAGAAGCACCCCTTCAAGACTCTTGAGCCGATCAAGAATCTCCTCGTTGGTATAGGTCTTGCTCATCTAGCACTCCTTCTCTACTTGCTCTCTGCCTGTTAGTATGCCTCGTAGAAAAGCAGAATGGTAGAATCGATTAACAGTACTATTTGTAGCTTGAATCATGTCATAGTCACTTAGGAGGATATTTTAGATGAGTGGTCCAAAGGCAGAAGTTCTGCAGTCAAATAAAGTCGTGGAGCCAAGACTCGAAGCGTGGCGAAACAATCTCCTTGGACTCATGAAGGAGCAGGGCCTAACGCAGAATGATCTCAAGGATCTGATAAACGATCGATTCTATGGCGAAAGCGAGAAGCCTCGGTTTACGCAGAAGAACGTCAGCACGTGGGTCAACGCTGGCCTTCCGGACAGGAAGGGCCATGTGCGGCCTTTTCCAAAATTCGAAATCATGCTTCAAATCGCCGCGGTGCTCGAGGTCGATCTCGGCTATCTCATAGGCGATATCGAATGCAAAACCTACAAGGCGCAGGATGCCCATGAGTACACGGGGATAGAGGAATCCGCCCTCGAGCAAGTTCGAAAAATCACACATTTCGAACGCAGGTACCACCTCGAAGAAAGCCGGGGCTCGAACAGCGCAATGATAAGCGAAATCCTAAAATCGCCCATCCTCCCAGAGCTTCTCGACGAAATGGCGTGCTTGGTTCGGCTTAATGACAAGAGAGACGATATAACGGAGGCCGTCGTTGCAGAATACGGGGAGGAACTCGTCAACAGGGCCTTTAGGTTTCGCGACGACTTTGTCGCACCCGGGCCCGACGCACCTGAGGAAGAGCTTCATGAGGTAGAAGCGATCAACGAGGCCGTTTTTGAGTCGGCCGGGGTATCGCCTGTGGAGCAGCCGCGATTCATGGAGGCGGTGAAGGCGATTAACAAGGCCATCGACGACTGCTACGACGAGGAAAACCGCCTGGTTCGAGATGAGAGCGCAAGTCGCTATATGGTTCAGAAAAGGTTCGGGGAAATCGTCGAGTTGATTGCGCCCTCGCGTTTTACAAGATAGAGCACAAGGCCCTTTAACTTGAATTATTGCTTTTAGAGCCCCGCCACTCGTACATCCCAGCTTACCCAGACAGCCCTCCCACAATGTCCGTATCCCAACGGATGGTTACCATTTACCCGTGTGCACCTGGGACAACGGGCTGAAAAACCTGAGCAAGGTCGCTCGCAGAACATGCAACAGCAAACACGACATAAGAGGCGAAAGACAGATGCCGGGCCCCGGATGACAACACCGCGGAAGACGAGCATTCCAACCACAACCGAACAACTCCAGCCACTAGGCAGGCGCCCGTATGGGCGCCTTTTACTTTTCGGGGACTTAGCTGAGAGCTAAGGCACGCGGCTCATGACCGTTTCGTGAAGGCCCGACCAGCTCGACCCACCTCGGCCCGTCTCCACCCCCGTCGGGCGCGCCAACCGCAATCAGGCGGTTCAATCGTCGCGCAGACGAAAACGCACGCGGGACCGCGCAGGCGCATCGCGCGGAATGATTGGAGGGACCATGGCGAACACGCCGAAATGCGCCGCGCCCGAGGGCAACCGGGGCCGCAACGAACGGATGACGGTGATCGAGATGCAGGAGTACATGAGGGCGAGCCGAAACAAGGCGTACGACCTCATCTGGTCGGGAGAGATCGACTCGTACAGGCTCGGAAGGAAGCTCCTGGTTTCGAGGGCGTCCGTGGACGCCTACATCGAGTCGAGGAGCGGCAGGAAATGACGGCGGCGACCGCCCCGGGAGCCGCCCGCGGCCGAGCACGCGAGGGAGCCTCGAGACGAAAGGAGCTCGAGGACGACCATGACCAAGAGCACTAGCAGGAGCCAGGTGAGGCTCATCGCATCGACCAACGCGATATTCGGCGCCGACGAGGCGTGCGCGATGCTGCGCATCAGCCGCGACGCCATGTACCGGCTCGCCAAGGACCCCGACGACCCGTTCCCGATCCGCTACATCGGCGGCAAGACGCGCGACGGCATCGTGCTGCACGACGAGCTCGTCGCATGGGTCGAGCGCAACAGCGTCGTCGGCTCGCCCAGAAGGGACTAGCGCCGATGGCGGCCGCAGGCCCGAGGGGGCGCGACAGCCCCTCCCCGCGCGAGTTCACGGCGGTACGGCACTTCATGATGGCGGACCTGGGCCTCTCCGGCCTTCCCCTGCTCGTCTACGCGCGCATCTTCGGCTTCTGCGACGGCGGGTGCGACTACTTCGAGAGCAAGGGCAACCTGGCCCGCTTCCTCAACGTGCAGGAGCGCAGCGCCCACCGCGCCATCCGCGACCTGCTCGACCGGGGCCTCATCGAGGAATGCGGCGTGCACGCCCCGGCGCGCGGGCACGCCACCAAGCGGTACCGCATCGTGCGCGAGAGGCTGCCGCCCGGAGCGCTGGCAACCCCTGACGGTTCGTCAGGGTTCCAGACGCAAAAGGGTGACGAGATGACAGGGTTCGCCGAGAACAAGGGTGACGAACCGTCAGGGTTCTCAGCCCGAACCCCTGACGAGATGACAGGAAAACCCCTGACGATATGCCACCCAATAAGCAAAAGGGACAACAAGGACTTCAGAAGATAAGGAAGGGGCGCCCGATGGACCGAGCGGGACTCATCACCCTGGAGCAGGCCCGGGCGGCCGGGCTCTCCTTCGACGAGCCGGAGCCGAGGGCGTGCCCGCACTGCGGCGCCGCCCTCGATCCGCTCGGCGCGGCGCTGGCGGGCAGGGTCGCCTGGGTCTCCGCCGCCCCCTGCCCGTGCGAGGGCGCAGCCAGCGAGCGGGAGGCCGAGGCGCGAAGGCGCGCGGCCCTCGCCGCCAAGGAGGAGGCCGCCCGCCGGGAGAAGGCGCTCTCGCGCGCGGGCATCCCCAGGCGCTACTGGGCCGCCGAGGCCGACCGCCCCGAGTTCGCCGAGTACATCGCCTCGTTCGCGGGCAACGGGGGCGCCGGGCTCTACATACACGGGGGCGTCGGCGCCGGCAAGACGCACGCCGCCTCCGCCATGGCCAGGCTGTTCGCCGAGGCCGGCTACGACGTCGCCTTCACGACGGCCAAGGGCATGCTCGAGCGCGTGAAGGCCACGTTCGGCGAGGGCGGCACCGAGGCCGCCGTCGCGCGGTACGCCAAGTGCGACGTCCTCGTGCTCGACGACCTCGGCAAGGAGGACGCGACCGAGTGGTCCGTCGGCACCGTGTTCAGCGTGCTCGACGCGCGCTACGAGGACATGCGCCCGACCATCGTCACGTCGAACTACGCGCCGGGCGCGCTGGCGGACAGGCTCGCAAGGCGCGGCGAGCGCGTAACGGCAGAGGCGATCGCGAGCAGGATCTCCCAGACCTGCAGGCCCGTCTACCTGGGCGGAAGGGACAGGCGCCGGCTCGGCTAGCTTGTGCGCTTCCCGTGGAGGCGCGGACGGCTCGACCCAGCTCGACCCATCGCGGGCGGCCCCGCCCTCTGCCGCAATCGAAATCGCTATACACGTCTTGGGCGGCGCCGACGCGCCAGCACGCACGCCTGCTCCGACTCGCACCGTGCCCCCATCGCGAGGACGCCGCCCGCCAAGCAACAAACGAAAGGCGGAGAGCCCATGGACGGCTTCGAGAGGATAACCGGCCGCGAGCACGAAGAGCTCGTGGAGAAGTGCCAGGAGAACGGCTGGCTCAAGGTCGGCGGCTTCGACTGGCAGGACGACCCGTTCCTCGAGGAGTACGCCTACGAGTTCTCCCGCACGGAGAGCGTCGACAGGCTCCGCGAGGCGCTGAGCTCGGGCAACTGGGCCATACGCCAGGGGTTCTGCTACCGCGACCTCGCGTTCATCCAGCAGGTGAACGGCGGCGACGAGTGGTGGACGCTCAAGCGCGACGGCGACGCGTGGACCGGCTTCGAGAGCTGGAGCTTCGGCGCCATCGCCCAGGAGCCCGAGCGGTTCGAGCGCGCCATGCGCGACATGTGCGAGGCGACGCCGGAGCAGTGCCGCAGCGGCGAGTGGGCCCACCTGCACGAGAAGGCGCCCGAGCCGCTGGCGCAGCGCGCCGCGTCCGCCCGCGAGGCGAGCCGCGCGCACGCCGGGCAGGAAGCCCGCGCCCCAATGGCGCGCGAGAGGGCCGTCGGGGCCGAATAGGGACGACCGGGGCGCGAAGGCGCCCCTTTTTCATCTCGACTGGAAGGGAGGCGCGGGATGGCGAGCGACTACGGGGACGAGGCGGGCGGCAAGCTGCTCGACTGGATGCTGAGGATCTGCCAGGAGGCCGGCGCCGAGGCAATGGAGCGCAGCGCGAGGAAGCTCTCCGAGCGCCTCGCGGGAATCCGCGGGACCATCGCCGGCGGGCGCGCCGAGGCCATCGCGGCCGAGGGCGCGCCGACCTACGCGAAGCTCAGCCTCGAGGAGCTCTCGGGGCTTCCCGAGTACGCGACGATCAAGGAGGTCGTCTCCGACAAGCTGCGCGCCGCGTCGGTCGAGCACCACATCATCCCCGGCGAGGGCCGCGACTGGCTGCTCTTCAAGGTGGAGGACGCCCCCGAGGTCGACGAGGCCTTCCGCCAGCTCGAGCAAGAGACGGGAAAGGCCGCAGATCGCGCCAGGGAGCGGCTCTCCGAGATCGCCGAGAGGCGCCGGGCGCCCGAGCGGCTGGCGGAGCGCGCCGAGCGGGCGCGCGAGGCGTCGAGGGCCCACAGCCAGGGCCCCGGCCGGGACCGCGGCCCGCGACATATCGAGGGGCCCGAGAGATGAGGTGGCAGGCGGCGGCAGCGCTGGCCGCGGCGGCGTTCGCCGCGGGAGACTTCGCGGCCGCGGCAATCGCGGCGTCGGGCGCGAGCCCGATCCTCGACCCGGAGGCCGCCATGGCGGCGATCCCGGCGGCGCTCCGCGCGGGGCGCGTATTCTCAACGGAGGCGCTTCCCCTGTGCGCGGGGACCGCCTGCGCGTGCGCGGCGCTCGTCGCCTGGGCGCGCTCCATGGGATCCAAGGGCGCCCGGCGCGACGGCGAGGAGCACGGTAGCTCCAGGTGGGCCACGCGCAAGGACATCGCGCCCTTCGGCGATGCCAAGGACCCCGACAACAACATCATCCTCACCGACAACGCGCGCATCCGCCTCGTGAGCCGCAGGTTCGACCTCTCCACCGACACCAACGACAACGTGCTCGTGGTGGGCGGCCCGGGCACCGGCAAGACGCGCTACTACGTCAAGCCGAACCTCCTGCAGGCCAACGCCAGCTTCTTCGTGACCGACCCGAAGGGCACGCTCATCCGCGAGATGGGCGGCGCGCTGGCGGAGCTCGGCTACGAGATCCGCGCGTTCGACACCATCGACTTCACGCGCTCCATGCGCTTCAACCCCATAGCCTACATACGCGACGAGGCGGGCGTCATCCGCTTCGCCCGCGGCATCGTCGCCAACACCGAGGGCGACGCCGACCACAAGGGCGACCCCTACTGGGAGAAGGCCGAGCGCCTGGTCTACACCGCGCTCACGGCCTACCTCGTCATGCACTGCGAGCCCGCCGACAGGAACCTCGACGGGCTGCTCACGCTGCTCTCGCTCGCCGACGCCCGCGACGACCCGGGCTACATGAGCCCGCTCGACATGGTGTTCCGCGAGCTGGAGACCGGCGAGCGCTACGTCAGGCGCGGCGGCGCCTCGGCGGAGGGCGGATCGCTGCGCGGCTTTTCCGAGGAGGACGGCGCGTGGGAGTGGGTCAAGGTCCGCGAGCCGGCGCCGCCCGACGACTTCGCGCTCGCGAGCTACCGCGAGTTCCGCGTGGCCGCCGGCGACACCATGAAGTCGATGCTCTCGAGCTGCAACGTCCGCCTGAAGCCGCTGTCCATCCGGGCCGTGCGCGACCTCACCTCCAAAGACGAGCTCGACCTCGCCCACATGGGCGACGAGGGCGCCAAGGTCGCGCTCTTCGCGTCGATGAGCGACACCGACTCGACCTTCGACTTCCTGTTCGCCCTGCTCATGGACACGGCCGTGAGCGCGCTTTGCGCCGAGGCGCTCGAGGCGCACGGCGGATCGCTGCCCACGACGGTGCACTTCGTCTTCGACGAGTTCGCCAACATCGGGCGCATACCCGACTTCGAGCGGACCATCGCGGTCACCCGCAGCAGGAACATCGCGGTCTCGATGATCGCCCAGTCGCTCTCGCAGCTGAAGGAGACCTACGGCGACAACAACGCCGAGACCATCGTGAACGCCTGCGACACGCTGCTCTACCTGGGCGGCAAGGCGAACGAGACCAACGAGGAGATCAGCAAGATGGCCGGCAAGCAGACGGTGGCGAGCGAGACGCAGAGCGACTCGCGGGGCGCCGGCTGGACCCGCACCGTGAACCGCGGCATCTCCGAGCGCGACCTCATACAGCCCGCCGAGGTGGCGCGCATGCCGCGCGAGGACGCGCTCGTGCTCGTGAACGGGTGCATGCCGCTCATGGACCGGAAGTACCGGCTCGAGCGCCACCCGCGCTCGCGCCTGCTCGAGGAGGCGGCGCGCCGCGGCCCGTTCGACTTCGCGGAGTACCGCAGGCGGAAGGACGGCGCATCGTGACGGGGCCGCGGAGGGCGCGTGCCTCCCCCGCCGCGGGGGAGGAGCAGCAAGGAACATCGTCAACCGAAAGCAAAGGAGAGCAGCATGCTCGCAAACGTCATCAAGCTCGTGTCGGGCTGCGTGACCTTCCTCGGCGGCTTCCTGGTCGTGTGGGGAGCGGTCTCGCTCGGCCTGGCCATCAGGGAGCAGCAGGGCGGCCCGCAGATCGCGACCGCCATTTCCACCATCGCCGGCGGCGCGATCATCATCGCCGCGTCGGTCTACTTCGGGCAGCTGGACACGTCCTGGCTGCCGGCATAGGGGGCGTCGCGGATGGCGCTCCGGATACCGGTCCAGAAGGACATCGGCGAGTACGAGGAGAAGATCGTCGGGAAGATGAGCCTGCGCACGCTCGCATGCGTGTCGCTCGGCTTCGGCAGCGCGGTCGGGGCGGCGGCCTTCGTCCACCTGGGCCTGCACGCCGACGTCGCGGACGCGGCCTTCCCGATCATGCTCTGCAGCATGCCGTTCTGGCTCGCCGGGTTCTGGCGGCCCTTCGGCATGCGCGCCGAGGAGCTGCTGCCTCTCCTGGCGGCACACGAGCTCTCCCCGCAGCTGCTCGCGTACGAGCCCTGCCTCGCCGGGAGCCTTCCCGAGGGCTCGCCGCGCCCGGGTGTTAGCGCTAATCTAAAATTAACCACTTTCGCAAACGCATCTCGCCGAATGCGCTAACGCGCTTTCGCCGACCCCGCTAACGTACTTTCACC